>Ga0302324_100002065_pt1 | contig 47374 bp, 36 predicted proteins | sample Palsa_T0_1_FD_201949 | JGI IMG/M metagenome (GOLD analysis project Ga0302324, IMG submission 201949) | Peat permafrost microbial communities from Stordalen Mire near Abisko, Sweden - Palsa_T0_1 | ecosystem: Environmental > Terrestrial > Soil > Palsa > Peat permafrost | place: Sweden: Abisko... | reverse complement strand
CCATCGGGCCGGCTCCGTAATCGACCTGAGCCTCTTCGCCGGGTGCGGTCTCGATCACCGCGCAAGCCTCCGGCGACTGGCTCGGATGCAGCTTGGAAACGAAGCGCCGGACGCTCTGATAGCCAGCGGCGAAACCGTAGGTGTCCACCAGATCCTGCCAGATCGCCATGGCGTTGCGGCCACGTGCGAGCCCCAGTTCGACCGCCTCCCGGTAGGGCGCGCAAGCACTCGCCGACGGACTGCGGCCGGGCTGCGGTTCAGGCGCCGCGGTTGTCTTGGCGGTCAACGCCGCGCCAGGATCGATGATCACCTCATTGGCCGGTTTTACGTGAGCTGGATCGGCGGTGAACGGACTGGCTGGTTCGGCCGTCGCTGAGTCGGTGATCACCTCGTTGGCCGGTTTTGCGGAAGCCGGGTCGGTGGTGGACTGACTGGCTGGTTCTGCCACCCCAGAGTCGGTGATCACCTCATTGGCCGGTTTTGGTGGTGGCTGCCGTCCCCAACCGCCGGGCCGTCGCGAAGCGATCCCGGCGGACTTCAAGTAGGCGGCCGCCGTTTCGCGACGAACGCCGGTATTCCGCTGGGTTCGCCGTAGCGACCAGCCCAACCGCCCCAAGGCGATGACTTGCTGTTTCTTTTCTTCTTTCAAGACGTTACTCACATTGCCGAGGGTAAATGCCCTCGGCTCTGAATTAACGTCCTGGATTGCGGTTTATCGTTGGCCGGTTTTCAGGTGATCTTTGATGGCCGGTTTTGGGTGATCACCGAGGCAGTAAAGAACAAAAAGACATGTATACTGCCAGTAATGAGTTAGGTAAACGACCCATCTGAAACGCAATAAACTATGTCAGATTTCTACCGCAATCCATCCCATTCCAAGTGGGACAGCAAATACCATTTAGTCTTCATCCCGAAAGGCCGCAGAAAGAAAGTTGTTTGTCAACATCGCCCCAGCCTCGGCAAAGTCTTCCACGCGCTGGCCAGCCAGAAAGAGGTGCAACACCCTGCAGGGCCATTTGATAGCGGATCAAGTCCTTCCTGACACAGTTGCAACTCTCCCCGGTATTGCATCTGTCGTTCCTGGATTTGACCCGAGAACGCCAGCGAGACGGCAACAGATTCCGGATTTCCCCTTAGGCTCAGAGGGCCGCCAATGGCTGCCTTGGCCGGCTTCGCGCGGCTGGACTGAACCCCTAGCAACGATTTGAGAGGGGCGACCCTCTGCCGCAATTACAGAGGGTCAGTATACTCGAAACGCCCGTATTACGGGCCTTCGGTGAGCGCCCGCCGAGAATTGTAATAAAAAATTGTAGATGTGGCACCCTCAAGGTTCCACAAGGCTCAACAAGCGAACCTCGTAAGCTATTGAAAATACAGGGCAAAGCGCATAGGGTATTTACCGAGATCCACATGTTAGAAGACAAGAGGGTCCGGCCGGAACCCCGCAGACTTCTCAAGGAATCCGGTGCCAAGGGGTGTTCGGAACAGACCTACCAGCGTAGCTGGAAACTCGGCCCAGCGTCAGGCAGCCCCTCTTACGCGGCGCCCCCTGATCCCGCCTCCGCGTTGCGATTGCGGAAAATCGCGATGGCTTCGCCTTCCACCAGCAACTCCGCACGGCACAGCTTCGCCTGAATGCCCGTCGAGGCCGGCAGCGGGTCCAGCCCCTGCGCCTTGTAGAACGACGTGCGCTCTTCGTTGAACTCGCAATAATCGCGGTCGATATCGCGCAGGTAGAAGGTGGTCCGCACGATGTCGTGCCAGGTGGCGCCCTCCGCTTCCAGCAGGCCGGAGATGTTGTAGAACACGCGCCGGCATTGCGCGCGGAAATCGCCTACGTGCACCGTCTCTCCGTTCTCGTCGATGCTGGCCGTCCCGGAAATCAAAAGCACCACCAAGCCGTTCAAGTCGATCCGCATGCCGCGCGAAAAAGAACTGGGCCGCGCGTAATCGTAGGCTTCGTTGAGCACGCGCGGGTCGGTGATGGCCCGTTTCTGAACGGTCGCGCCGCCGATTTCACCGAACATTTCTTCCAATAACATTCCCCCTGACCTTCCTGGGCCGATTACACAATCGCCCCGCAGGTTGCCAACCTGCACCACATCATCTCGATTGCCCGTAGTCCGCCAGCTTGGCGCGCAGGGTACGGACCAGTTCCTCATTGTGATCCCCGACAGCCAGTTCCAGCGCCCGGCGCTCGGCTTCGACAGCATCCTCCGGGCGGCCCATCTTGCTGTAGACTGCGCCCAGCATGTCGAAGCATTGCCAGTCTTTGCCGCCGCTCAGTTCCACGGCCTTCTGCAATTGCGGGATGGCATCCGCGAAGCGCCCCGCCTGCCCCAGCGCATAGGCCAGGCTGAAGCGAAACTCCACCGAATCCGGGGCCAGCGCCACGGCTTTTTCCAGGTGTGCGGTGGCTTCGCCAATCTGGCCGGTCTTCACCAGCGCCGCGGCGAGCTTGCTCTGCGCATCCGCCGCTTCCGGACTCAGGGCCACGGCCTTCTGCAGATGTTCAAGACCCTCGACCGTCATACCCTTCCCGGACAACAGCGTACCCAGATCCGCCTCCACCGCGGCGTTGGCATTTAATGCCAGGGATTTCCGGTAATTGACGATGGCTTCGTCCGGCTTGCCATCCTGCGCCAGCGCCAACGCCAAATGGGCGAAGGCCACCGGGTCGTCCGGACGGAGATCGCAGGCCAAGCGGTACTCCGCAAGCGCGCCGCGCGAGTCGCCCGTCTGGCTCAACGAATAGCCCAGGTTGAAGTGCGCCTCGCCATCGTGGGAATCCTGCTCCAGGGCCTTGCGCCACTCCGGGATGGCCTCGCCGTACCGGCTCCTCTTCATCAACTCGAGCGCCTCGTTCTCCATGGCGTAGACCTTGGTCGCCAGCGGGTCGATCTTTTCCAGGCCGCCCCGCGGAATGTTCGCGAACTCCGGCAAGTTCACCGCGCGATTCGCCGCCGTGGTGTTGTCCACCAGGATCGGCGGCGTATCGTTTCCGTTCGCGTCCACGTGGGTCAGGTACAATTGCGTGTACGGCGAACGACTCTTCGAGGAGAAGGCCAGCCAGCGGCCGTTCGGCGAGAAAGTGTGCCACGAGTTCATCAGCGGCGTGTTGCACTTCATCAGCCGCGCTTCGCCGCCCGCGAAGGGCACGATGTAGAGTTTGCCGTCCGGGCGCATGACCATGCCGTTCCGGGCTTTCACAAACACGATCCATCGGCCATCCGGCGATACCTTCGGAAAGCTGTTGCTCATGCCGTTTTCGGAGGCGCCCACGACGCGCTCCGGCGTGCCGCCCCTGCCCTCGTTGAACGGTATCCGGTAGATGTCGTATTGGATCTGGGCCTCGTTGGGATCGTTGGCGTACATCGCCAACGGGACGCCCGGCCGATAAGGCGTTTGCGCCTCCGCCCTGGCGAACACGATGTACTTCCCGTCGCGGCTCCAAACCCCGCTGGTCTGCACGTAACGCGGGTCGTTGGCGCCCGGCAGCGGCTGCAGATCCTTGGTGTCGCGATCATACCAGCCCAGAATGCCGCGCGTCGGATAGAACACCTGCAGGAAGCGGTAATCCAGGAAGTTGGCGACGTAATACTTGTCTTCGAGCGTGCGCCCGGTGGCCCGCCGCACGGCATCCGGATCGTCGATCGTCGACACCACGTATCGCCCGTCCGGCGAGATTTGCGACATGAATGCGGATCTCAGCCGCGGGACCTTGGCATCGCGGACGGTGGGCCATTTGATCACATCCTGAGTACGAATCGACGTTTGCTTGGCCACCGGGATCAGGGCGTACAGGCCGTGGTCGTTCTGCGGTCCGTCCACGTCTAGTCCCAGCGTTTTGCCGTCCGCCGAGAAGGAATGGCAGTTGGCGCAGGTCTCGATCTTTTCCATGACCACCCGGCTGCGCGGCTCGTCCAGATAGCGCAATCTCCACTTGATCAGCCCGATCGATTCGGGCGCCAGCGGTTTGATTACGCCCTTGGCGCCTTGGTTGGGCATCAGCGGCACGTCCCGATAGAAAATCGGGGCGCCGGCTGGGTCTCGGGAGGTCTGAATTCTCACTTGGCCCCTGGAGACCGGTTGCTTCAGGTCCTCGTCGCCAAAGCCGGTGATCGTGATCGTCGCCGTGGATTCCACGGAACGTCTCTTGATCGCCGCCCACGTCTCGGCATCGGGCGTCCATGTGTGCGCGGCCGCCTGCTCCGGGGTCAGCTTGGGAGGCTGGTTGTTGCGCGAAACGGCTTCGGGATCGATCTCGCCGATGTGCATCCGCTCGCCCGAAGATTTCATGCGGATGCCGGGGGCGTGGTCCGGGAAGGTGATGTCGATAGTCCATGAGGTGGCGCTTGCCGCGGCATCCCGCCACAGAAAAGTGGGAGGTGTGATTTCGGGCGGAAAGACGGAGCCATCGGCCGGATAATCGACGGTGATGGCCGCCGCTTGGCCGGGCAATTGCTGCGGTCCGAATCCCCGCAGTAGAAGGAATGACCCCGCGCCGGCAAGTCCGGCGGCAAGCAGACAGGCTGTGGATATAGGCACGGGTCTCCGGGCAGAAGCCATAAGGCCCAGAATTTCCATTTTAAAACCCCTCTAAAATTTAGAAGCCCAGTCTCCAATCAGTATACACCCAACTGTCCCCTGGCGCTTTCTGGTAGTGGGGTCATGGCCCCACTACATTTTTTTTTGTAGTGCGCTGATTTTGCGTTGATTGCAAATTGCTAATGAAAAATGGCGGACTACCCTTTTTCGATCCCGGCTGAAAACCGCCCCTGACGGTCGCGGCTCAGACTGCCCCTTGCTTCGGCGTGGCTCCAGGAAGGCGATGGGACATTGGCGAGGCTCTTGGCAGCACTCCCCCAGAGTAGAATCCGTCGCGGCCGGCCTGGGCTCTCGTGTTCGGAAAGGCAGAACGAACGTATGATGGGCCCAAAGAGATGGATCCCAAGGCTCCCGAAAAACAAGGCGAGGTGGAGGGAATGGAGGGAGACGGCTTCCCGGTACTACGGCGCAACGTAGCGGGCGCGGATTTTGGGAGCGAGCCTCATTGGATCTGCGCACCCACATTAGATGGAACTATACCCTGAGAAATCAAGGTCACCGTTACTGAGCCGCGACCGTCAGGAGCGGTTTCAGCCCGAAATCCCCAAAACGGTTAAGCACCCGGATCCTCGGGCTATTGGGGATGGAAGTTGCCACCGGCGTGCCGTCTGTCGTCGAGGAACTTGTCGATTTTATCCCCGAGCATGCGGAACTGCTCTTCGGTCAACAGTTGCGACGACGCGAGTCGATCCATCTTAAGGTCAAGGCGTTCGTCCGCTTCGCTGCGGCGTTTCCGCTCGGCGCGCGCTTCCTGGACCATCAGGCGCACAGCCGCCGCAGGATGGTGTCGATCTGGGCGATCTGCCTGGTGAAATGCACCTCTGCATGCGCCTGCATAGCGGCTGTCTGGCCGGTCTGCTCCAGAATAAATTCCATGGTTCTCTCGACGTCCATTGCCCATATCATACCGATCGGGAACGTTGTACAGCAATTGCACATCACTCGATTGAGCGCCTGTCGGCGTCTCCACGGTACCCATCCCCTTCGCTATAATCAACTGTGGCTCACCCCCAACCCAGCATGTCCCGGGAGATCGTCATCCAGTGCCCGGACGGGCAGATCAAGACCGTCCCGCTGCAGGGCGACCGATTCACGGTTGGCCGCTCCGGCATCGCCGAATTGTGCTTTCCGGACGACGCCGGTCTGTCGCGCCAGCACATGATGCTGGAACGCGACGGCGACGAATGGACCGTCCAGGATCTCGGCAGCAAGAACGGCACGCTGGTCAACAACATTCCGTTGCGCGCCAAACTGCGGCTGAAGCCCGGCGACCGCATCACCGCCGGACACCTGGCGATTGTCTTCGACGATAAGGGGGCCGCCGCGGGGCCCGCGGAAGGCGTGGTGGTCTTCGAATCCGGGGAACCCGATCCGCCCAGCACTTCCACCATCTTCACCAGCCTGGAAGGCGCGCTCTCCAGCCAGACGATTGTGGACCGGCCCGGCCAGCACGGCGCCAAACAGGTTGAGGTGCTGCTTCGGGTCGGACAGGAACTTGCCGGCCGCGGCACTCTGGCCGACCTTTTCCCCCGCATCCTCGATCTGGCCATCGAAGGCGTCGGGGCGCAACGCGGCGTGGTCATGACCTTGGAAGGCGAGCGCCTGGAAGTGAAGGCCAACAAGGGCGAGGGCTTCCGCATCAGCTCGGCGGTCCGCGACCGGGTGCTCAACGAGAAGGCTTCCGTGCTGGTGCGTGACGCCCAGTTGGACGAGGCCTTTCGCGAGCGCATGAGCATTGTCGAGCAGAAGGTCCGCACGATGATGGCGGTGCCATTGCAAACCGAGAAGCGCATCATCGGCCTGATCTATGTCGATTCGCCTAATATGTTTCGCGCTTTTACCAAGGACGACCTGAGCCTGCTCACCGTGGTGGCCAACGTGGCGGCCATCCGCATCGAGCACGCGCGTCTGGCGGAAGTCGAGGAGATTGAGCGCCGCATGGCCCGCGACCTGGACCAGGCGGCCGAGATCCAGCGCGGTTCTCTGCCGGGCAGCGCGCCGCAGGTGCCCGGCGCCGAATTGGCCGGATACAACGCCGCTTGCCGCACGGTGGGCGGCGATTACTACGACTTTTTCGCTTATCCGAATGGGCGCGTCGCCATGGTGCTGGGCGACGTCTCGGGCAAGGGCATGCCTGCGTCGCTGATGATGATGGGCCTGCAGGCGCGCGTGCAGGTGTTGGCGGACGAACCGCAGAATCTGGCTGCAGTTATGAACCGCCTGAACAAGATCACCTGCCGGAACTGCCCGAGCAATCGCTTCATCACTTTCTTCTTCTGCGTGCTGGACCCGGCCACGGGCGAACTGGCTTACTGCAATGCGGGGCACAATCCGCCGGTGATCGTGCGCGCCAATGGAACCGTGGAGTACCTGGATGACGGCGGTCCGGTGCTGGGCATCCTGCCGATTGCGAACTACTCCGAATATCGCGCCAAGCTGGAACGGGACGATACGCTGGCGATCTACAGCGACGGCGTCACGGAAGCTAACAACGCCAACGAGGAAGAGTTCGGCGATGAACGATTCGCCGAGGTACTGAAGGCCAACCGTGAAAAGAGCGCGCCCGAAATCGTGGCGGCAGTCAATCGGGCTTTGACGGAATTCGCGGCGGGTTCGCCGCCCGCCGACGATATCACCTTGATCGTCGCGCGGCGGGTTTAGGGCGGCGCTGCAAGAGTTTGCGCCGGTTGGCAATCGGCGCGCAGGATGCCATCCTGTCTTCATCGCCCTGCGGGCCACCAGGTGATGAAAACTCAAATGTGGGGCGGCCAATCCTGGCCGCAGCCGGCTTTTAGCCGGCTCTGGCCGCCTGAAAGGCGGCTGCGGGCAAGATTGCCCGCCCTCCAAGGCGGTTTTCGCGCGACATCCAGCGCCGCGAGACACACGAACAAAAACAACACTGCGGCCGCGGCCCAATGCGTAGCCGTGGCCTCAATTCCTCCGTCGTATAGCAGCGCAACGGAGCACGGCCCGCCACAGGCCGGTTCTATGGTCATGAACCCTAAGCCATCCTTCTCCGCGCGTAGCGGCGATCCGTTGACGGCGGCGTGCCAGCCTGGATGGTAAGTGATCTGAACTGAAATAACATCGCCTACCGGGACATTTGCGGTTACCACCGCCGAGTGATTGCTCTGCCACGAGAATGAAGCCGCGGGGAGGGAAGCATCCTCCAGGGCTGAGACGTAGCGCGCCATCTCGCTTGTATCCCCACGCCGGACCACGTGGGCCAGCGAGCGCGAACGGCGGGGGATCAAATAGATGAAGTCGTCCCCATCGCTCCATATCTTTTGCGCAAAGCGGTCGAACCTTTGCGGGTTGTTGAAGACCCGGAAGGGCGCCTGTGTATGCGGACCTCCCACTACCGCGAGATCGGCTCCCAGCGCGCGCAACCAGAGCAACGTTGTCTCCGGGCTATCCGTTTCGGAGACGATTTTGAGCGCTGTCCGGTCCTGCGCGTTGGGGGTTCCAAATTCGAAGCCGCCGCTGGCCTGCGGAACATCCGAGAAGTTATTGAGCCAGTATGCGACGCTACCGATGGCGAACACGCGATTGGCGGGATAATTGTGTTTTAACCAGTTGGCAGTCTTGTATTCGATGGTGGCGGTCATGTCTATCGGTTTGATCAAGGCGGTTGAATACCGGCGGTAGGCCCGCAACTGGTAAGCGCTGCATAGCAAACCAAGCGACAGTACCGCATACGTCACCCACGATGGAGTTTTTCTGAGCGCGGCGGCGGCCAAAGCCGCGGCGAGCAGGCAGATTGCGAAATCCATTTCCCACATGTAGCGATGCGGCAGCGGAAGAAACGCCACGTGCGCCCAGTCAAAAAGCAAGGGGAAGCTGCCCGGAACCAATAGGAGGAATACGCCAAACTGAATAATCGCCGGCGTTCTCCATTTCTTAAAGCCGAGCTTCGCCAGCGCTACGACGGCGGCCAGCACCAGCAGACGCAACGGAAACTGCCGCATGTCGGCGCGAAAATCGCCCTGCGCCACAGGGCCGTTTTCCGCGACCACCCGAATCGTACTTGGCGGAATCCATGGACAGGAGAGCAGATACGCGCTCACCGCAATCAACGCCGTGACAGCCCAACGGGAAAAATCGGCCCGCACGTTGGTGGTCGCAAGCAAATATGCGGCAACCGCGCAGGCCAACGCGGCGGAGCCCAGCCAATTGGTCAGCAGAATGGCAGCCATCGGCAAGGCCGCGATGAATAGACGAGCCGGCCGCGGCCTCTCGAGTGCTGCGTCCAGGGCGACGATCGCGAAGGGCATCAACGTGAATCCGAACATGTGCGGCGCGTCGCCATACGCCACAAGCACGCACAGCCGCCACGGCCCGAACCAACCGCCTGCATTCGCGCGCACCCAAGGAATCAGGAGGGTCGACGGCGACAGGAGACTGAACGCCGTGCCGGCGGCCAGCGCCATGCCGACGGAGCGGGACATCCGCTCAGCCAGAAAAAACAGACCGGCCGGGGCCAGCGCGTACACAATGGCCGCGAACTGGTGGTGCGCCAGCGCGGGGCTGACCCGCTCCAGCGCGGCCATCAGCGCGACCAGCGCATGCAGCAGCGGCGGATACGAGTCATGCCCGGGAATCCCGTTGTACCAGATGGGCCACCAGGAGAGGTCGCGCCAGTGATCGAGCATGTAGCGGCTGATCGAGATGTACGTGGCATCGCCCGAAACGACGCGATCGGTGTATTCAGTCCGGAAGAGCTCGTGGCAGACGAAAAAATTCAGCGCGAAGAGCAGGGAGCCGCAAACGGCGAGTTGGAACAGCCGGATCGATCGGCTGCGATCAAGTTCGCGATGAGGGCTTCCAAGCACAACAAAGACTATAGCAATTGAGCCTGCCTGCTATACTGCGGCCTGAGGCATGTCCAACGGCGGAAAACTGTACGTGGCGGTGCTGGCCGCCGCCGGCGCCATTCTCACCTATCAGCTCTTCATCCCGCCCATCGTGGGCCTGGCCGATCAAGGCGACTTCGTACGCACGATCGGCCGGTTTGGCTACGGGCCGCAGCACCACGGCAGCCTCGAATACGTCTATGTAGAGCCTAAGTACATCCCCGATCCGCAGTACCGTTCGCCTTACTGGGAGCAGGCTAACAGCGAGTACTTGTTCGTGGGCGCCGCGCTGTTGCTGAATAAGCTGGTCTCTAAGGATGGCGCGCTGGACATCACCGTCGCCGGATTCGTGCACGCGCTGGCGTTTCTGGCGGTCTTCGCGCGGCTGCTGTGGGTCACGCGCCGCGAGCGGTCCCACGCTATTCTTTGGATCGGCGCGCTGGTGGTGTTGACCGATGCGGGATACGCGGTCTATTGGAATTCGTGGTACGCCGAGCCGGCTTCGTGCATGTTCTTCCTGCTGTTGCTGGCCGAAGCCGTGGAGATGGCTAGAGCCGGCCAGACCAGCCTGGCGGGTGTTCTGCGGTGGTCGTTGTGGGCAGTCCTGTGGATATTGGCGAAGCCTCAGAACGCGCCGGTGGGGCTGATCCTGGGCCTATTTACGTTCCGGCTGGCGATGTGGACGAGGTCGAAACCTGCCCGGACCGTCGCGGTGGCGGGAGGGTGCGCCATGTTCGCGTGCGCGGCGTTCAACGTGCTCGCCATGCCGGGGTATGGGCGCCAGGCAAATACCTACGGCGTGATCTTCTCGGGCATCCTTCCGGAATCGAAGAACCCGGAGGCGGACCTGCGGGCGCTGGGGCTCGACCCGCAACTCGCCAAATACTCGGGCACCGGCGCCTGGAGTCCGGGAACCGACTTTCCGGAGATGGCCGCCTCGGGAGTGTTGAGACGGGTGAACACATTTGCCGTGCTGCGCTTCTATCTGCTGCGGCCGGCGCGGATGTGGGGGCGGCTGCACGGGCTGCTGCCCAAGATCACGTTCCTGCGGCGTGACTGGTACGGAAATTTCGAGCCATCGGCCGGTTTGCCTCCGGCTGCGCAGAGCCATGCGTTCACCCTATGGAGCGGCTTTCACGAACGCGTCTTGCCGTATGTGAATCGGTGGATCGTGTTCGCCCTAGCCGCCTGGCCGCTGCTCGCCGCGTGGAGATGGATCCGCGGCCGGGACATCCTGCGTCGCCGGCGCCTGGAACTGCTGACGCTGCTCCCCGTGTGTTGCCTGGCGGCACTGTTTAGTGCCGTCTACGGCGATGCATTCGATGTGATCAAGCACCTGTACCTTTTCAATCTGCTGCTGGATACATGCATGCTGTACGTGGCGTCAGTGGGATGGCGTTGGCTGGCTTTGGACAGAGCCGCGCGCAGGCGCGATGTGATACAGCCATAGCGCGCCAACTTTCTCGGTAGGCGGCATTCGTTCCCACCACGGCTTAAACCGCAGGCCTAGGGTTTCGGCGATAGTCGGGCTCAGCACGTTCCAGCCCTCGCCGGGAGAGTACACATCGACTGGCTTGATGCGCGGCAGACCGTACCACCGCCTGACGGCATCTTCGGTGGGCAGCGGCAGCGTGAGCGGCTCGATCAGCATGACTGAAACCTCTTGTACGCCCAACTGCCGTAAGCGCCGGCCCAGCCGCTTGGTATCCTGCCCCCAATCGAGATTGGAATCCACCAGGATTCCGGCCGGCTCGCGCCCGGCAAATTCGTTGAAGTATGACAGGTAGTCGGGATGGCAGACGGCCCCCGAGACCGCCATCCACAGGAGAAGAATGATGGCTGCCGCCTGCCATGCGCGGCGGCGGATGCCGATCCCTAGCGGTCGCGGCTCGGTAGTCAGCAAGCGGTCCAGTCCCACAGCCGCAAGGATCGAAAGACCGATGTACACCGGCAGGATGTGCCGCACCCCGATATCCACATGGCCGATCATGGCAGGAAGCAGAACGCCGAGACTGAACGCCAAAGGCAGGCGGCACGCCGCGATCGAGAGGTTCCGGCAGCAGGTGTATGTTCCGAGAGCCGCCAAGACCAGGAACGCAAGCGGCGTCTTGACGGCCAGCACGACTGGGAAGTAATACCACCAGCCCGTGAGACTGTAATGGCCCAACAGGTAGCTGGGGTGACCTCTCCGGTTGTGGGCCTGCGCGGCCAGGAGGCCGTCGAAGAAATCCGGCGCGGGCAGCTTGATGTTCCATGCGGGCACCTTCCCGAATGAGAACCAATATCCGGCCCAGATAACCAGCGCACCCACGAGCGCGGCGAAGGCGAAGGACGCGGCGCGCTCCCGAACGAGAGAGCCCAGTTTTCGCGGAGCGGGCCGCTCCGCCGCCACATAGAACAGCAGCGCGAGGGCGGCCGCCGCCGGGAGATAGAGCAAGGCGGTGAACTTCGCGAGCGCCGCGAGCGCCGCGGCAACGCCCAGCAGAGCGGCGCGCTTCCATCTGGAAGATACCGGCGACTCGGCCCACAGCACCAGCGCCAGGAACGCCGCGCCCAGACAGGCGGTCAGGGCCATATCCGTGCACGCGAGGCCGGCGTGGGCGAGCACGGGCGGCAACAGCGTGAACATCGCCACCGCCAGCGTGGTCACGGTTCCCGCGAAGTGGCGCCGGCACCAAACATAGACTACTCCGCACGCCAGCCAGAAGAATGGCAGAATCCCCAGGCGCATCAGGGCCAATGTGCGGTTCGGACGGCGCGACTGAAGAATCACATCCCGGCCCTCCAGGTTATAGTTCCCTTCGCCCAGCGGCCTGATCCCGGCCAGATAGGGCGGCAGAGCTATGGCGGCCTGCGCCAGTGGCGGCTGCTCAGTCAAGTATCGATGCACGTGCTTGCTCAGGTATTCGAGGCCGCACGCAAAGTGGCCGGGTTCATCGATGGTGAAGCTAAAGACCCGATAGGTGCTGACGATGCGCACGGTGGCTATCGCGATCAGGCCGAGCGCCAAGGCCAGCGAACGCCGTTCCAGGAATCTGGCGATGCCGCGGCATGCCATCGACGGGATCACGGGGACTCTCCCGGAGACCCGCTGTCGAGACAACGATTTCCCGCGATGCGGTTCGCCGTCAGCGAAACACCTTTCGCGGCCTCGATGCAATGCTTTCGCATACCGAAGCCCGAAACCTCGTTGCCGGTAATCTGGTTGTGTTCGGTACGGGCGGGGCGGGCGGCCCCGGGAGCTAGATAGATGCCGGCGCGCAGCAGCGCGGGATCGCCGGCGCCGTAATCGCACCGGGGCCGGGTCCGGTCGCTGCTGCAGCGATTGCGGTTGAGCCCCAGGAAACGGTTACGCGTGACGACATGGTTCGAACCCAGCAGATATAAACCGCCGTAACCTGCGCCATCGATCAGATTGCCGGTGACCAGCACGTTCGACGGCTCGAAATCGGGATTGGAGTTATTGAAGACGATGCCGACCTGCGCGTACGGATATTCGGCATACGGCTGGCGGCTGATGCACGAATTGTCGCGTATCTCGCCGTCGTGGAAGCCGTCAAGATCCATGCATTTCCCGTCGATGTCTTCAAAATCGTTGCCGGCATAGACGGATTTATCCACATTGCCCGCGGTATCGATGGCCGCCGGCACGCCCCAGCTCGCGATGTCCACCAATTCCACGGGATACCCGATGCGCCGGCCGCGGTTGCCCCGGACGGCGATGTGGGTGGCGTGCCCCACTTGAATGGCGTCGCGCGCCACATCTTCGATGACGTTCTCCTGAATGGTCCCGTTGGCGTTGCGCGGCGAACGATAGTTGGAATGCGTCCAGATGGCGTTGCCGCGCACGCGGCGGATGGCGCATTGGCGCACCTCGAAATCGCGCGTGCCTTCTTCCAGCAGGATTCCGCCGGAGGCGTTGTTGCGGCCGGATGGCGCGAGCGATCCGGAATCTTCGATGCGCACGCCTTCGATATGCACGCCGGAGGAGGCCGCCACAATCACCGCATAGTTGGCCACTTCGGTGAACGATACATTGCGAATCAGAACGTCCCGCGAGTTTTCGACGACGATGCCGTTGTTGCGGTAGTAACGCGCAAAAGAAGTGTCGGAAGCCGGCAGGCCGATGGGTTTTGCGAGCGCGGCGCGGTTACCATCGATGCGGAAGCCGGTGAGGCGCAGACCGCTCGCGCCTTTGGCATGGATCAGCGCGCGGCCGTCGAAATCGGCGGCGGCGCGAAGCGTAGTGCCGGACGGGTGGCCGCGAATTTCCAGGTTGAACGCGTGCTCGGCGACGGTAAGCTCGTGGTGGAGGACGATGGTTCCGGCAGGGAGTTGGATGACGCCGCTGCGGCGCGAGAAGTCCGGCAGGCGCGGCGCGCAACTGGTCAACAGGAGGAGAACCAAGCAGGCTGAATGCCTGCCCCACCTGGCGCGCGGCACGTTCAGACAACCTCGATGGTCACGGGAGGGAAGGCCCGCGAGCCGATGTGGATGCGCAAATCGTGCAAGCCCGGACCGATCGGTTCCGGCAGCGCAAAATTGACCTCCTGACGTTGTTCGACGGGGTCGGTGCAGACGGTGAGGGCGCTGCGGACCGCGATGCCGTCGATGGTGGCGTGAAACAGATCGGGCCGCAAGGTCTCTTCGAAGACCAGCTTCACGCAGCGGCTGAGGATGCGGGTTCCGGAGAGCAGGTTGTCGCCATCGCGCACGGCGCAAAGGCGCGGCACGACCGGTCCGGACGGGACGACGCGCATCCAGGCCGAGGTCAGCGGTGCGCCCAGCCAGAAGACCTCCACCGGGACGAGCCCCGTACGGGTGCCGGCCGGTATGGCTGCGTTCAACTGAACTACGCCATCCCACTCGGGCGGACCCAGGTACGACAGCGCGCCGGGTCGGCCGTCGATGCGAACCTCCAGGTTGATCAGGTCGCAATCGGCCGGCAGGTTCTCGATGTGCAACGCGGCGAACGCGCGGGGTCCCGAGGCCGGCACCATCGGATCGGCGGTGAGCGCGTTGCTGATAATGCGGATGCACGTGGCAGGCGCCGGCATGGGGCGGAGACCATTTTGCAAACGGGCGCGCCATCCTGCTTGCCGCTTGCGCCAGGTGGTCCACAGATATTGCGTGTCGGCGTTTTCCAGCGCGTAGAGCTGGAAGTCGTGGCGAACCGCGAAGCCCGCCACTACCGCGGCTGAAATGCGCACGCCATCCCAGGTAGTGTAGCGCTGGGCTGTTTCGGGCAACCCGTTGATCTGGCAGCGCAGGATGCCGCCAGCCTTGAGCACGCGGCGCGCGTCCGCCAGATACCCGAGCACCACCTCGCGGCTGGGAATGTGCTGGAAGACCGCGTAAGAATAGACGAAATCGAACGACTCGGCGGGGAACAGCGAAAGGTCGGATGTGCGGGTGAGGTGCACGTGCGCGTTGGGAATGCCGCGCAGTTTTTCGCCTGCCAAGCGGATCATTTCATCGGAAACGTCGATGCCGTGAATTTCGGCGAAATCCGCGCTCAGCGGACGCATGATACGACCCGGCCCGCAGCCGATTTCGAGGGCCTTCAGGTGGCGCGGGAGCGGTCCGCCGGCGGACCGCAGATGCCTGGCCTCGGCGCGCAGACCGCGGACTACGTCGGCCGCGGAGGCGAAGAACTCCGCATCGTCCTGTTCGCGCCGCCCGAACGCGACGTAATAGTGCGAATCTTCGCGGGCGCGCTCGTTCCAGTCCTGCCGCATGCGGTCGAGCACGTTGGAGTCGGCCATGCCTACCCGGTATTCTATCCATAATGGCTATTGCTTCGGCAGGCAGCGTGCCGGTGATAGCGGTTAGCGCGGGCTATCCTGGCGGCGCGGCTCCTGTTCGCGCCGAATCGTCCCTCGCAGGCCGGCAACGGCGCTTTCCAGTTGGCCGGTGCGGACGGCCTGGTCCTGCAATTTCCGGCGAAGCGCCGCCAACGAGGCATCGGGCTGGGGACCGCCGGCTGGGCCGAGAAAGGTGGTGAACTCTTCGAAGATCTTTCCTCCGGGTTGGCGCAACGCCAGGCGCACGTCCACGCGGGCGCCGATCCGCGCGTACGCGACCGTGCCGCTTCGCAGCCGCTGCTTTTCGAGCGCGACAACCGTGTGCGCGGCGCCATCCGTAATTTCGAGGGTGCCCGCCTCCGCCGACCGGATGGGATCCGCCGCCCAATCCCAGTGGATCTGCAACTGGCTATTCAGGTCGTACGCCATCAGCGAAACGGACCGTGCCCGATCGGCGGCAAAGACGCGCGTCCAATCCCTCTCCAGTACGCCGCTCTTGAATACGAACAGAACCTCCGCCATAGCCAGCACGATCATCGCCCACCAGAGCCAGTTGCGAGAATGCTTCGCGCGGGGCGCGGGACGAGCTTCGCTCGCCTTGGCAGGCGAAACCGCCTGCGCCACCACAGCCTGGACGGCTTGCGGAGCGGGTTGCGCCACCGCAGCCTGCACAGCTTGCGAGGCAGGTTGCACCGCAAACTCGCTATAGCTCGATTCGGCATGGATCGAGCCGTCGGCCTCCCGGAAGAAGAATCCGGCGCGCATCGGGTGCATGGCGTGTGGGCGGACCACCAGCGCGACGTGCCAGGGATCGGGGAAGTAACGATTGTGAATTTTCAGGTCTTGCGCGGATAGAAAGATCTCGCTGCGCGTGTGGGAATGGTACCAGCCGACCAGATCCCAACCGTCCCGCCCATCTTGCAGCCCATCGTGCAGCATGGCCGCGAGGCGCGCGAGGTCATTGCCCGAAAGCGTGAAGGTGGGCCCTAGCAAGTGCTCGCAGTCCAGCGGCCGCGCTGCCAGGATACGCACGCATCCGCCCGAATGGGTGCCGAAAAGCACCCCACCGACCTCCGCGCCGCCGTGGGGAACCGCGAAGAGACCCTCCACAGCGGCCATGCGGATTTCCTCCATCACGGCCGCGGACCACTCGATCGGGAACGGACACTCCGGCACGCGCCACGCCTGGCACGCCTGGCCGGGCGCATCGGTTTCCAGGAAACGCCTCATTTCGGGCCTTTTGCCGCCAAAGCTATAATAAGAGCGTGCCGAAGACCAAGGAACTCGAGTCGCGCCTGCAACGCACCGAACAACAGTTGCAGCTTTTTCAGAAGGTCAGCCGCTTGATGGTGCGGGAATTGAGCCTGCAGGAAGTGCTGCAAGGCATCGTTTCCCTGACGGTGGAATTCTCGCAATGCGATTCGTGCCTGGTGTATCTGCTGGACAACGACGAATTGGTGCTTTGCGCCTCGAACACGCCCCACCCTTCGAGTATCGGCAAAATCCGGCTGAAACTGAATGAAGGCCTCACTGGTTGGGTGGCCCGCGAGCGCCGGCTGTTGTCCATTTCACGGGAAGCCTACAAGGACCCGCGTTTCAAGACTTTTGGTGAATTGCCGGAAGATTCCTTCGAAGCGTTCCTCTCGGCGCCGGTGATCGCCCGCAACCGGGTGGTGGGAGTGATCAACGTGCAGCACCGCATGCCGCACCAGCATACCGGCAGCGAGATGGAGGTGCTCACCACCCTGGGCGAACAGGTGGGCTGTGTGCTGGTGCTAGCGCGCATGGCGCCCACGGCGGTAGGTTCGGCCAATCACGTCGAGATGGTGTTGGCATCGGGGCCGATAAGGCCAAGATAGCTAGAAGACAGAAGTCAGAAGTCAGGAGTCAGAAGTCATGTTGGGCTGGTATCGCACACGAGCCGGGCGGCGGGTTGCCATTCTGACTTCTGTCTGCTGTCTCCTGACTTCTGTTTTGTCCGCCGCAAAGTGGAATGTCTCTTACTTTTACGATAAAGACAATTCCTCGCTGGTGATCAACGACTTGCAATTTCCTTCGGCGGCGCGCGGCATCGCGGCCGGGTATCTGGAGGACAAAGGCGCTTCGAAACCGGTCAGCGTGACCACCGACGACGGCGGCGCGCACTGGACGGTCTCCAAGCTCAAGCAAGTCCCGATTTCGCTGTTTTTTCTGAATGACAAGCTGGGCTGGATGGTCACGCCCGAAGGGATCTGGCAGACCGCCGATGCGGGACGCGACTGGCGCGAGCTGCCCAAATCGCCGAAGCTGCTGATGAGAGTGTATTTCCTGGATGAAGCGCGAGGCTTCGCCATCGGCGCGCATAAGCTGGCATACCAGACCGAGGATGGCGGCAAGACTTGGGATCCCATCGCCGCCGCGGCCGACCCGCATACCGATCCCGAGTACACGGTCTACAACGACATCACTTTTGTGAACGCCAAGACCGGCTTGATCAACGGCTTCAGCGCCCCGCCGCGCGCCGGCGATTCCGGCAAGCCCGATTGGCTGGACGCACAAGACACCACCGCTCGGCGCGAGTGGCCGCACTTGTCGATCATGCTGGATACGCGGGATGGCGGCAAGACCTGGCAGCCCTCCACCGCGTCCATGTTCGGCCGCATCACGCGCGGGTCTTTTCAACCGGATGGCCGAGGTCTCGGGTTGATCGAATTCACCGACACATTCAAGTGGCCGTCGGAGGTCCACCTGATAGACGGCACTACGGGCAAGAGCAGTATCGTCTACAACGCCACGGACCGGGCCATTACGGATGTGCTGCTGCTGCCATCCGGGACCGGATACCTGGCGGGAGTGGAAGTGGCGGGCAAGCTGCAACACACGCCGATCCCGCGCAAGTTGAAGATTCTGCGCAGCGAAGATTTGAGCGGCTGGCAGGAGATGGACGTGGATTACCGCGCCACCGCCGTGCGGGCCATGCTGCGGGCGGCGGGGGATGGCTCGCTGTGGGTAGCCACGGATACCGGGATGATTTTGAAGTTGGCGGAGTAGGAGAGGCGAGCATTGCCAGTCACATTCGAAGACGTCCGCAGCATCGCGTTGTCGCTGGAGAATGTAGAGGAAGGCACGTCCTACGGGACCCCGGCATTTAAGGTCCGCGGCAAGCTGCTCGCGCGGTTGCGCGAAGACGGAGACTCGCTGGTGGTGGGTACGACCTTCGAAGAGCGCGAAGAGATGATGGCCGCCGAGCCGGACACGTACTACATCACCGATCATTACCTGAAATACCCGGGGGTTCTGGTGCGCCTGTCGCGGGTGCATGCCGACGCGCTGCGGGATCTGCTCGGCAGGGCGTGGCGGTTGGCCTCCAGCGCCAAGCCCGCCAAGCGGCGCGCATCCGGGCGGCCGCGCACCGGGAGATCAAGAACCTTCCGATAATGGCTTGCCGATCTCCCAATGATGCCCAAACGGATCGGCGATTCGTCCTAAGCGCCAGCCATACTGGTTGGCGACGGGCCAAACCACGGTAGCTCCCGCGGCGACGGCCCGCGCGAAAGCGGCATCCGGATCTTCCACGATCATCACCATCCGCACGGTGCCGCCGCCCAGGGACTCGGGGCTGAAGTTTTGGTGCTCCGGAGATTCGTCGGCGACCCAGAATTCGGCGCCTCCCACGGACAGCCGCGCGACCACCGCGCCACTCTCGGCGTCGACGCGGAACAACTCCCTGGCTCCGAAAGCCGCCTTGTAGAACTCGATCGCCTTGGCCCCGTTTCGAACCGAGAGCATGGGGGCTATCGCCGTCCTATGTCGTTTCAGTAAAACATATCCATAGTATTAAGCCACTTCTGAGGTGGCTTCCAGCAGGTCGAACGCTTTCCAGCGGTGAACCACTGGCATCTCGTTGATTTCGGCGATCCCCAACAGAATGCGTTCTTTCAGTTCCGCGCGGGATTGCACTCGGATCTGCCGCAGGAAAGTCCGCGTCATTTTGCCGAACAGGGTCTCCACGATGTTCAGCCAGGAGCCGTGCGTGGGAGTGAGCACGTACTTGAATCGGTTGGGACGCGTTGCCAAGTAGGTCCGCGTCTCCTTGGAAATGTGCGAGGAGTGGTTATCCAGGATCAGCCGAATCGTGCACGCCGACGGGTAGCGGGCATCCAAATCCTGGAGCAAGGCGATGAACTCCACGCTCCGGTGCCGCTCCTCGACGCGTGCGGTGATGTGCCCGTCGTGCAGGTCCAATCCTGCCAGAATCGACCAGGTACCGTAGCGGATATACTCATGATCGCGGGCAACCGTGGGATATTTACCGGCCACCGGCGGCAGGTCCGGAGCGGTGTTACCGATGGCCTGTACGCCGGGTTTTTCATCCACCGAGATGGTGATCACGAGGGGCTGCGTAGCGCCTTTCTGCGCGGCCTCGTTTTGCAGCGCGACCTGTTGATACACCAGCAGCACCTCTTGCATTTTGGGCAGGAAGCGGGGATCGCGGCGCTCCAGGTAATACCGGACCTTGTGCGGATGCAGGGGTTGTGCATCCAGGATGCGCTGTACCGTGGCTTTAGCCGCCTTATTCAGGGCCGGATAGCCGGCTTGTACCGCGTGCCCGCGCACATGTCGAGCGAGCGCTGATCGTGTCCACAACTCCGCGGCATACCCGAGTTCCTTAGGCTTGCAGCATGCTAAATGGACCACCCAGGCCTTGGCGTCGTCGGTGATGGCCGCCTCTCGTGGCTTATGCGACGTGTCCTTCATGCCGGCCTGGACGCCCATCTGCAAGGCTTTATCAATCCACTTCAACACACTTTTGCGCGTCATCTTCAGGGCGCGCGCGGTCTGGCTTACGGTCTCGCCGGCATGATATCGCCACAAAACCTGCGCGCGCTGGACGTCGCGGAAAGCCGCGCTTTGCGACTGACGGAGCTGGTCGAGGTGTTTTTTCTCCTCGTCGGTCAAAACGAGCTTCGGGCGCTGGGATGCTCGTGCCATGGACCCAGCATAGCATAAGACCAAAATATATGGATATGTTTTAATGAAACGTTATACTAGTATCCTTGGCGTTCTCCGGGTGTTGACTCATAAGGTTAAGCGGCTCATTCGGAGCGCTGCGGAGCCAAGTACCCGCTGCGCGACTCGACGGTCAGTTTGTGCGAATTCTCCAGCTTGACCTTCAACTGATGAACACGGCCGTCTGCCTTGGCCGGAGCGAAGCCCAGCAGATAGTGGCTCTCCGGGGTGGCCAGCTTGCGGAAGCTCAAGGCGAAGTCGTTGCCTGTTACGTATGTGCCGCCGGTCCCGCGCGCCAGATCGACCAGTACGATGGGATTCGCGGCATTCGCGACACGCGGCGGCTGGTTGGAGCTCACGGCGCTGGCGGCGCCGCCGCCGGCATAGTCGGTTGCCTCGCCGGTGTCCACGGCGTCAATCGACACTTTGGCGCGAATGGCGGCGTCAATCAATTCGGTTTCTTCGCTGGAGCGATCGTGGCCCACGAAGAAACCGGACGAAACGAGTATGATATCCCGCCGCGCCGGCAGCGCGGACATTCTGGCCACCACCGCTCTTAGCAGCTCCACTTGGAGCGTCTGCGCCCGTGAGACGCGGCACATTCCCGGCGGATGCAACTGCAGCCGGGACAACGTCTGCTGCAACTTTGGCCGATCGTTTGTGAAGTCGAGTTCCACGCTGCATGACGACGTGAAGATGGCCACGCGATCGCCCGGCTGCAATTGGCCGAGTTGTTGTACGGCGGCATCGTTAATGCGTTTGAGATCGCCGAAATCGCGGATGGTGACGTCGTCGAAGAAGTACGTGACGAAGCGCGCCGGGATCTCCATTCCCGTTCCGGGGGTGGACTGCGGCGCGGAAGCCTCACCAGCGGGCAGGGATCTGTCGGGCGCGGCCGGACTCCCGGCGCCCTCCACCGAGAAGCTGGTAATCTCCTGCCGCTTTCCGTTGTCGAAGAGTTGGAAGTCGTCCTTGCCGAGATTGCTCACCACATGGCCGTCATGGTCGCGGACCACCACGGGGACCTGGATCACGGTCACGCCCGCCTTGAAGGTCTCGCCGGGGGGCGTCTGGGCAGCCGCGCCGGACAACCAAACCAGGGCCGGTACGAATACGAGCGCTGCGCGCATGATTTACCTTCCTCCCACCATGTTACGGAATTTGTACCCCGGCATTCTCCGCGGTGAGCTGCTGGCCTTCGGCGTCGCGCACCACCAGCCGGACCAGATACGCGCCGGGCTTCATATCGAAATTCGTATCGACAGTGACGGGAGGCTTTTGGTCGAGGCCGCGCACGGTTTCGTCACGCAGACGAAGCTGCAAGGTCTTCTGGGTGCCGGCGATGAAATTGCCATTGGCATCGAACACCGCGGCCACTATGGTCAGGTCGTTCCGGTTCCGGTCGTCCGCTTTGCGCAAGTGGATCTGCTTCAGGTCCACGCTGGTCAGCACGTTCAGCGTCGCCGCGTCGCCGGCCTTGGTCACCTGCGTATGCATCTCCACGGGAAGATTGTGGATCTCGTCGCGCGAGAAGACCGCGTTCTCGATCTCCTGCCTGGAAGCCGACAGCGCGTCATCCGCGTGTTTCGGAGCCCAGTAGCCGCGGCGCACCTGCAGGCTCGTATGCGCACCGGAGATCAGCGTCACTTTCAGAGGATGGAAGCTGCCATCGAGCTTCAGATTCTGGGGCGCGAAGCCCAACACGTATAGGTACTCCGGCACCGCCGCGGCCTTCCGGATGCCGCCTTCGAAATCGTTGTTGCGGTTTAGCGTTCCGCCGGTGTCCTCCGCCAGCGCGAGGAGCTCATCGGTGTTGGCCTCAGCCTCAATCGATCTGAATGCCACCTCGTCTTGGATCACGGCCGCGGAAGCGCCCTTCTGACATGCGTTGAATGCCGGAATCGTCCAAACGCCCCGCGCGTCCACGCTGCCGATCAGCACCTTGGACCGAATGGCGAGCGCCATTAGTTCGGAGCTTTCATTCTGAAGATCGGATGGGACAAAGAAACCAGGGGACACCAGAACTACGCTCCGTTGTCCCGGCATCGCCGCCATGCGCTGGACGACAAACTTGAGGGCCGCCAACGTCCCGCGGGTCTCCTGGATCCCACTGGTGTAAGCATCGCGCACTTGCTGGAGGGTGTTATTAAAATCCCCATTTTCTTCTACGGCAACTCTTAGCGCGAGAGATTTACTAACATCCGCCGGGGTGGGCTGGAGTCCGACCTGCTGGTCGATCTGCACCGCCTGAAAGTAGCTCACGTACTCGCCGCAGGAACTGAGATCCGGTTCCCTGACGGGGTTGGGAGCGATCTTCAGCAGCGCCTCGTTGAATTCTTCGGGACGATCGGTGAAATTAACGCCGATGCGGCCCGAAGTCGTAAAGAGGGCCACGCGATCTTGCGGCCCGAGTGAGGAGCTTGCGTATTTCCGGACTGCGGCGCGCACTTGAGGCAAGTCCTCGAAACGGATATGCACATCGTCGAAGACAAAGGCGACGAAGTGATTGGGCGGGACCGGTGATGCGATTGCTCCAGTGGAGACGCCGGGCGCTGGTGCGCTTTCAGCGTGGGAGTTTGCAGCGGGTGCCTCCGGGGCAGGCGGCCTGGCCGCCTTCTGGACCGCGAACTTAGTGATCTCCTGCAGCTTGCCTTTGTCGAAAACGCGGAAATCGTCTTTGCGAAGGTTTCCAACGGCATGCCCTTGGCGATCCCGCACGACAACCGGAACTTCCACCAGGTTGCTTTGCACCTTGAAGGTCACCGGTTCGTCACGCGTGGACACTTCTGCCTCGCCCGGCGTCGCGGCTTTGGGCGGTTCCGGCGCGGGCGCCGTCGTCAGCGCGGCTTCGGGAAGGTCCGAACGGTTAGGGGCGACGGTCGTAATCCCGATGGCTGCGGCGATCTCCGTGGTTTGCGTCTGGTCCGCCCGGGGAGCGTCCGCCTTCTCCGCCGGAAGCGGCTGATTCTGTCTGCGTGCCAGCTCCTTCGCGTCGGGCGCCCAGTACCCTTTGCGCGCCTGGATGTCGAGCTTGTGCCCGCTTTCCAGTTTTACGGTCAGCGAATGGAAGCTGCCGTCGGGCTTCAATGTCTCCGGCGAGAAACCCAGAATATAGATGTATCTTGGCGCGGCGGCGAGCTGCTGAACGGCTCCGTTCAGGTCGTTGGTGTCGCGAATGTAGCGGCCGCCGGTGCCATCGGTCACCTGCGCCTGAAACACCTGGAAGTCCCCGGCGCGCGAGATCGCCAGGCCGCGCGCATCGAGGCTGTCGATCACCACGCGGGACCGTAGGGCCACGTCGATCAGATGCATGGTCTCGTGCACCTCCCACGGAAGCAGTGTCAAGCCGGGTGACATCAGAACAACGGTCCGTTGGCCCGGCAGCCGGGCCATGCGGCGAACGATGTCTTCGGACTGCGTGATAACCGACCGCGTTTCGTTCTCGACAACCCTGGGAGCGAGGCCTGAGTTCGGGACCGTCGCGAGCACGGGCGGGCCCGGCGCAAGTCTCGACAACGCTTTCTTCAGCTTGGCGCGATCGGAGGTGAAATCCAGCGTGACTAGTACCGATGTCGTAAAAATAGCCACACGGTCAGTTGGCTGCAGAGTGTCCAGCAGCTTCAGGGCGGCATCGCGCACGTAAGCCAGATCGCTGACATCTCCGACGTAGCCCGGAATTGGCCTGCCGGGATCGACGATTTTCATGTGCAGATCGTCGAACAACAGCGCTACGAACCGGTCCGGGATGGCCATGGGAGCGGGTTGCGGCTGGCTGGCGCTCCCGCCGGATACGCGTCTGTCTTCGGCGACTTGCCCCGAGGTCTCCTCGACCGCGAATTTCGCGATTACCTGCGGCTTACCCTTGTCGAAGATCCGAAAGTCCTCTTTGCGCAGGTTGCCTACGGCGTTTCCTTTGGCATCGCGCACCACTACGGGCACCAGCACCAGATCTGTTTCAGACTTGAACGTGACCTCGTTCTGCGGCGAGGCCATGGAACAAGAGAGGAGAACCGCAGCGGCGTACGCGAGAGAACGCGCCAAACGCCGCGGAATCCACCGATTCATGAGGCTGCTCCTCCTGCCTGTTCGACGCTGAAGAGGGTGGTGGAGTTTCGGCGCACTTGCAACCACCGCCCACGAAGAAGGACAGGCCAGGAGGCCTATCCTACTGCTGCCCTTTCAGCTCTTTCTTCATGAGCTTCAGCCCGGCTTTCAAATCGTCACTGGCGTCCGCCACCCCCGACGTGTCGTAGATGACGTGCGGCGTGAAGAAGACGATCAGCTCGTCGCGGCTGGTATTCTTCGATTTACCGCCGAAAGCCGCGCCCAGTATCGGAATCCGCGACAGGAACGGGATTCCGCTGGACTGTTCGTTGAGGGTTTCCGTTATAAACCCGCCTATGGCGAAGGTGTCGCCATCCTGCACCGTAATCTGGGTCTGGAAGCTGCGGTTCGAGAAGGATGGGGATGCAATGCTGTCGGAGGCCGTAGTGGTGGGCGCGCTGACCTGCTGATTGATGAGCATGGTGATGACGCCGCTGGAGTTGACGCGCGCGTTGACCACCAAGGTCGTGCCCGTGCTGACATTGGAGATGTTGTTCGCGAACAGAGTATTGCCGCCCGATTGCACACCCGAAGCCACGGTCGAACTCAACGTGGGCACGGTAGAGCCGACATTCATCACGGCCGGGATGCTGTCGGTGGCGATCAGCGAGGGTTCGTTGATCGTTTTGACTTTGCCGGTGGTTTCCATGGCGGTAAGCTGCGTCAGCAATTCCCGGCTGTGTCCTACCAGCAGGCCGCCCGACAAAGTCAGGATGCCGCTCACCGGGTTCAGGTTTCCCAGGAAACCGCCGGCCTGGCCGGGCGCGGTGAAGCCGCCGGGGACGGTCGTGCCAAGGTTTTGCAGGTAGGATTGTACGCCATACTGTAGGGCGCCCGTCAGGCTCACTTCGAAGATTTTAGCTTCCACCAGGATCTGCCGCGGTGGCACATCCAGTTGCAGCAGCAGCCGCGAAATCTGCTCCCATTCCTCCGGGGTCGACTGCACCAGCAGGGTGTTGTCGAACGGATTCGGGATGATGTGCGGGCCACGGTAATTGTTGGCTCCGGTACCTGTGGGGCTCAGATAGTTGCCGGTCTGGTCTCCGGTAGCGCCCGCGGCGCCGGCCTGGTTGCCTGTCTGCGCCGCGGAATTGCCCATCATGCTGGCGAAGGGGTTCATCCCGCCTTGGTATCCGCTGTACCCGCCCATGCCGCCGCCATAGCCACCCATACCCATGCCCATACCACCGTAGCCGCCCATGCCGCCCATGCCGCCCATACCGCCATAGCCGCCCATGCCGCCGTAACCGCCCGCGCCGCCGTATCCCCCCATACCGCTGTAACCGCCCGCGCCGCCGTAACCGCCCATGCCGCTCACGCCGGGGGCCATATTGTTCATCATGCCGTTCATCATGTTGCCGCTCATCTGGCTCAGCGCCATCAGAGCCATGGGATTGCCGCTATACAACGCCATGATGGCCATCGCCACAGCGTCGGCACGGCCGTACTTCAGCCGGTAGACGTAATTATCCACCGCGCCGGCCGGCGACTTTACCGGAACGTCCAGCTTCTTCAGCCACTGTCCCACCTGGTCGAAGACGCCCGGGTTCGGCGCCACGGCCACGATCGTATTGATGCGATCGACCGGTACGAACTTCACCGCGCTGGCCTTGTCGGAAAGCGAGACAGCTTTGAAGATGGACTCCAGTTGTTTCACCAGATCGGTGGGCCGGCCGTGGGCGACGTCGAACAGGCGCACCCGCTGGCTGACGAAGGCGTCGCTGTCGAACAGGGACAACAGATCCATGGTGCGTTTCATGTTGCGGTTGTTGTCCTGCAGGATTAGCAGATTGGCCGGGTCGTAGGTGGCCGCCACGGCGCCCTCGCCCAGAAACGGCTGGATGAGCTTCAAGATCTCGCTGGCGGTGGCGTACTTCAGGAAGACCAGGTTCAACGACATGCGCTCATCGTCGGGAAAGTCCTTGCCGTTGACGGCCGCAGGGAGCGGCATCTGCGACACTCCCGCCACCGGCACCACCCGGTAGAGGTCGCCTACCTTGACCAGCGCTGCGCCGTTCACCCGCAGGATGGTTTCGAGCATGGACATCAGGTCGGCGGACTTCATTTCGCCGTAAGTGTGGATGGTGACGCTGCCTCCCTTGAAGCGCGGATCCAGCAGGTAATTGATCTTCAAACGGCGCGCCACGATGTCGATCAGCTCCGAGAGCGACACGTTCTCCAGCATGAAGCCGCCGGTGTCGGTAAGAGTGGATCGCCGCGGGCCGGTCTGCGGGGCAGTGGATGGCGCGGCGGGACTGGCCGCGGGGGGTTGCGGCCGGGCGGGAGGGATCCCTGGCGGCGCGTTTTGCTGCGCCGAGGCGATCCACGCTCCGCAGCATGCCGCGAGTATCGCGGCCGCTAACCGCGCGGAATTGTGGGGCGGGCAATTCTGCCCGCAGCCGGCTTTCAGCCGGCTCTGGCCGCCTGAAAGGCGGCTGCGGCCAAGATTGGCCGCCCTCCAATCAATGCAGTTGCTCCGTGCCACGTCGTTGGGCCACATGTGAGAAGTTTGCACCGCCTACTCCTTCTCCGCGGTACGGCTGGCCGCGCTGTTCTTCTGCTGGAGATCCCAAATCTTCCGTTCGTACTCGTTCAGCTCGGTCTTTTTGCGGACCCAGGTTCGTTTTCCAAAGGGAGTGGCTTGCTCGAAGCGCACGGCGTCGCCTTGTTCCACCGCTGTCGTCCGTTCGCTTGCAGCGTTGCCCTTATCCAATGCGTCCTGCCGGATATCCGCCGAATCCGCGGGCCACCGCTTCACGCCGAAGGGCGTCCGGCGATACGTCCACACCTTGCCGTCTTTGTCCGTCCAGCGGTAGAGCCCGGGCGCGGTCTCGACGGCGCCTTTCGGAATGGCCGTCACCGCCGGCGCTTTCTGGGTCTGTTTGGCTGCGGGAGGCGGCGAGGTCTTGGCGGGATCCTGGGCCGCCAGACAGCTTGAAAGGATACACGTGCATACTAGAATTCTCATTCGCGATTACTCCTTTGTGGGCCACTTCCGGAGCGCGTGGCCTTATTTCTCGGTCTCCCAATAACACTTCGAACCGAACGGGGTGGGCTTGATCACTTTGCGCATGCCATCGGCGACGGTCCCGGCCGGCGACGTATCTCCCGGCTGGCAGGCCTTGGTGCCCTGGCCGAGATCTCCGCCCGGCGCGGCCGCCCCCTGCGCCACCACTGCCGCTATGGGCGCCGGTGCGGCGGCAATCGGCGGGCCGGGCGCCGGCGGCGCGGCCGTGCTGCGATCGAGTATCTCATCCACTCTCTTCGTGATGGTCTTGCCTTCCCACTCCAGCACGAGTTCTTCGTTGTTCACCGCCACCAGCTTGAACGCTCCCACCTTGTCGCCCGGCTGGTAATCGCGATGCGGCCCTTTGGGACCGTCGCTCATGATGGCCATGGGACCGTCTCCCAGATCCAGCATGCCGTGGAACAACGGCAGGGCCGGCATCGGAATAGGCTTCGGCAGGGGCGGCGGTTCTACTACCACTACGGAATTGCGGTCCTTGGAGAACAGCATCTTCTGCGCGATGTCGTTATAACCTGCCGCTTTCACCGGTTCGGTCGCGGGCAACGGAGCCATGGGCGGCGGCGCCGCGGGCTGGATGCGCTTGAGGAGCACGGCTTCCTCGCGCGCGCGCGATTCCGTCCATTCGCGGCGCAGATGCACCCCGCCCGCCGCGCAAAGCGCCAGCAGCGCCAGGTTCGCCAATAGCAATTTGCGTTTCACAGTGTGGCCGGCCCCTTTTTCGCCGGCGCCAGCTTGCGCGGCACCACACCCGACAGCCCCAGGCGCACCAGCACCGTCTTCTCCTTCGGATTGCTGGCGGCCACCCGGATTTCGCTGGTAGCCAGCAACTCGGGCCGGTTAGCCAGGTCCGTCATGAAATTCACGAACTGCTCGATGCGGCAGGTGAAGGAGACCGCTACTACCACCTCGCCATAATCGTCGGCCAGCGGGCGCACTTTCATTTCCTCCGCGCCGCGCACGTCGATGCCTTCGTCCTTGCCCGTGCGGCGGATAATTTCGAGCAACTGCGCCTGCGCCTGCGCGGCGGTGTCGGCCAGGATCATGCCTTTCTCCCGCGTGGCCAACTCGGCGGCAGCCTGCTTCGAAATCTTATCTTTTCCCGGCACGGTGGCCACCGTCTCGCGCAACTTCGCCAGGCGTTGCTCGGCCAGCGGGACCGAATCGGCGGCGGCCACTACCTCGGGCCGCTTATCCGCCATCACCACGAAGCGCAGCACCAGCACCAGCGACACCCCTGCCGCCAAAATCAGCAGCGTGCGGCGGTCCAGCGTGCCGGTGGTCATTTGCGCGGCCTCCGCTGGGTGCGCAGCCGGAAGATCTCCGCGTTTTGCACCTTGCTGATGCCATTGAATTCGGAATTGTGAAACAACGGCGACGCGTCCAGCAGTTTGAGGAGCGGGGCGGCCTGGTCGGCTTCGCCGATGATGGTGACCGCATCGCGCGACAGCTCGACAGTGTTGGCCCACGCCGGCGGCGGCAACAGCCGGCTCAGCTCGTTGATCGCGTCCAGATCCGCGCGCGTGCGGGTTCGGAATTCATCCAGCAGCAGAGCGCGCGCGCGCGTGTGGTCGATCTGGCGGCCGAGAGCCGCCGCCCGCGCCGCCTGCGGCCGCAATTGCGCGATTTCGGCGTCCAGGTCCTTCAGGTATTGGCGCTGTTCGTAACTGGGCCATGCCAGGGTAGCGCCCATTAACGTGAGCAGCGCCGCCGCCGCTACGGCGGTGGGCACGAAGATGCCGCGGGAAGCCGATTCGCGCCGCTCGGGGGGCAGCAGGTTGGCCGACCGGGCCAGCCGCGGGCAGGCGCTCAGCAGCGCCGCGGCGTAAGGCAGCGGATTGCTCGCCAGATCGTTTTCCACCGGATTCACGCGCGGCGCCGGCAGCAGGCTTTCGAGAGTCAGCGGCGCGGTTTCGGGCGCCAGGCGCAACTCGGCGGCGGCCAGGGCGGCGGCTTTCCCGGAGGGCAAGTCGAACTCGGCCGAAAAAACCGGGCGCGCCTGGCTTTCGCCGTAAACTTCCACGCGGCTGCCTGCGCCGAGGCCGATCGCCACGAAATCGCGCGGCGGAGGAGCGCCCAGCCGGATCGCGCCGTGAATCGCGGCCGCCACGAAAGTGAAGGAGCCGGTGGCGATGCCGGCCTCCGTGAAGAGTTCCAGATAGCGATCCACCGTGTCGCGCCGCACGATGCCCACCAGGACGCCGCCCTCGCCTAGCGGCGTCCAGCCGAACAGCACTTCCTGGTCGCCGTACGGGTTGATCCCATCCAACTGGAAGGCGATGGCCGCCTCCAGATCCTTGGCCTCGACGCCGCGCAGGGCAATCTGCCGCACGATGACTTCCGGCCTTGGCAGCAGCACGGTGGCGCTCAGATGCGGCGTGCCCAGCTTTCCCAGCAATGCGCCGTATTCCGCGCCCCATTGCGCCGCGGGACGTTCGCGAAATCGCGGGATGGTGCTGCGCGCCAGCACCTGCACCCCCGTGGGGCGCACGCGTGCGATGGCAATTTCCAGGTCGGAGCCGTCGATTTGAATGCCCGCGCCCGTGCCGAAGGCTGCCAACCGCCGGAGCTGAGAATAACTCCCCAAACCGTTGAGACGCGCCGGAAGAGGGAAAAGACGAAGCTGAGTACCATCCACCGACGACCAGCCAGGCCTGCCTTAGCGCGCCCTGGCGTCATCGATATCCCCGTAAACCTCCTCTCTAATGATCCGGTCGGTAGCCTGATTCAAATAACGATTCAACGCCTCCCTGAGCTGTTGATATTCCGGCCACAGCGTACGGTTCACGAAAGTCTTGGGAGCCCGCACCACCACCGTCGTATAGCGCTGGCGCTTGTACCGAAACGGTTCCAGACCGTACCGGCGGCAGAGCGCGGAGAACAACCGCCTCTGCCAAAGATCGGGCAGCATGAACTGGAATTCGGAGGGCTGCTCGGTTCGCGCGATGCCCGCGATGGCCTTCTTCACCCGCTCGATGGCCGCCGCGGCGGCGCTGCGTTCTCCGGGGGTGGTGGCGCCTTCGTACAGGGCCGAGATTTTGCGCAACTGCTCCCGGAGCTGTTGCTCGGTCATCGCCTAAGCGGCGCCCGACTGGGCGGCGCTGACTTTGCGGGCCTGGGCGTCGTCATAGCTCTCGCCGTAGATCGACGGAACCTTGGCGCCCATCGGCCGCAAATAAACCGACAACTGTCCGCGATGATGAATCGAGTGGTTGAGCGCAAACTGCAGATACAGGACCGCCGGGTATTGAAACATGCCCCGGAAATCGATAATTTTCAGAAGCTGCTCGCTGGACAACTTGGTCAGGCGGTCGAAATTGGCTTGGAACGCTTCGCCATACCAGGCGGCCACATCCGCTGCGTTACGGATGGATTCCGGCCGGCCGCCGCCCGCAAAGTTGAATTCACCCGCGGCGACTGCGTCCATGAAGAAGTTCTCCGCCGAGGCGATGTGCCAGGCCAGATCCAGCGCGCTCATCGAGACCGAGTCGGGGCGATAATCGCCCTGTTCGGCGGGAACGGCTTCAATAATCTTGCGGGTGATGCGGTGCTCGTTCTTGAGCGATGGCAAGGCCAATTGCAATAGAAACGTGGCTTGTTCGGGTTGTAGTGGTTGCATTTCGGAAGCCCCTCCGAGGCTTGTACAAGTATAAATCAACGACGCAGGCGGCATCCTGAATGAGGCAAGACTGGTCTACTCCTCCCGCAAAGCCGCCGTCGGATCCAAGCCCGCGGCCCGCCGCGCAGGGAGCCACGAGGCGATCGCCGCGATGACGAAGAACAGCACCGCCATCGCCGCAAAAGTCGCGGGGTCGGTGGCTTTCACGCCCACCAGCATGCTGGTCATCGCGCGGGTCAGTTCGAAGGCCGCCACCAGGCCGAGCGCGATGCCCGCCGCGCTGAGCCGCAGTCCTTGTCCCACCACCAGGCTGAAGATGGCCGCCGGCGCCGCGCCCAGCGCCATGCGGACGCCGATTTCCGGCGTGCGCTGCCGCACCACCGTGGAAAGCACGCCGTACAGCCCCACGCCCGCCAGCAGCGCGGCGACGCTCGCGAATACGCCGATCAGCAACAGCGAAAAGCGGGTGGAGGCCTGCGCGTGTTCCACCAGCGCGTCCATCGGCTGCATTTCGGCGATCAACAGGTGCGGGTCCAGCCTGGCGATGGCCGCGCGCACAGCGGGCGCATATTTCGCCGGATCGCCCGCCGTGCGAATCGCCCAATTGTCGACCGTGCCATGTCCCAGGAAACCGTCGGTGAAGTAGATCTGCTCGCGGCCCGCGACGGCCAGCGACGTATCGCGCTGGTGCGCCACCACGCCGATCACTTCCACCCATTCCGGCTCGGGCGTGCGGATGCGGATCAGCAGCCGTTTGCCGATGGCGGATTCGCCAGGGAACGCCTTGGCCGCCAGCATCTGGTCGATGAGCACTAACATTCGGTCGGGAGCGTTGTCGGCATCGGTAAAGGTGCGTCCGGCGATCAGCGGCGTGCGCAGCACCTCGAAGTAACCCGGCAGGACGATCTGGAAATCGACGGCCTGGAATTTGCTCGGGTCGGTGAGGGCTGGCTCCAGCCCCCAGCGGATGGGGCTGAATCCTCCCGCCAGCGGCAGCGGAAACGAACCGGTGACCGCCTGCACGCCGGGCAGGTTCCGCAGGCTCGTCTGAATCTCGCGCTGGCGGGCCGCGCGTTCCTGCGGTTGCTGTCCGCCGCGCCCGCCCAGCAGCAGAAACGTCAGCAAGCCGTGCGGATTGAAGCCCGGATCGATGCGTTGCAGCTCCAGGAAGCTGCGGAACATCAGGCCCGATCCGATGAGCAGCACGAACGAGAGCGCCACCTCCGCCACCACCACGACGTTGCGCAGCAGTCCCACGCCGCCGAGCCCGGAGTTACGGCCACTGGCGCGCAACAACACAGCCACGCTGGGCCGCGCGGCGCGCACCGCCGGCGCCAGGCCGAACAGCGCGGCCGCCGCCAATGCCGCCAGCGCGGTGAAACCCAGCACTGCGGGATCGATTCCAATGGCATCCAGACGCGGCAGGCTGGCGGGTGCAATCGCGCGCAATTCATGGATTCCCACCCACGCGAGCCCCAGGCCTACCAGCGCACCGGTGAACGCCAGCAGCACGGCTTCCGCCAGCGTCTGGCTTACCAGGCGCCACCAGCTTCCGCCTAGCGCCGTGCGAATAGCCAATTCGCGCTCGCGCAGCGACGCGCGCACCAGCAGCAGATTCGCCACGTTGGCGCAGGCGATTAGCAGCAGAAAGATCACTGCGCCCAGCAGCGCCAGCAGGGCCGGCCGCACCTCTTCCACCACGTGCCGGTGCATGGGTTCCAGGCGAATGAACCAGCCGGACGTTTCGTGGATGATGAAGTTCCTGCGCGCCTCCGCGGCGACGCGGTCGACGGCCCCTTGCGCCTGCTCACGCGTCACGCCATCCTTAAGCCGGCCGATGGCGCGCAGCGATACGGTGTTGCGATTGGCGTTATCGTACGCCAGGCGAGCGGCAAACCAGACATCCGGCCGCTGTTCCATGTTGGCGTCGGGCGAGAACAGCAACTCGAAGCCGGGCTTCAGCACGCCCACAATCTGTGTGCCTCCCTGCCGGCCGGGCATGGGACGGCCGATAATGTCCCGGCTCCCGCCGAAGCGCCGCTGCCAGTATGGGTAGCTCAGGATCGCCATCTGCGGCAGCCGTGGCTGGCCCGCTGCGGCTTGCCCGGCGGCCGGCGCCGGTTGCTGGGGTTGCGCCAGTCCATCCGCATCGTTGAAATCGCGGCCCAACTCAATTTGGGCGCCCATCATCCGGAAGAAGTTCGGCGTCACCGCGGCGACGCGGATCTGCTCCGGCGAGTCGTCTTCGCGCGGTACCGTCGCGCGGCCGGTTATAACCCCTCCCATTTCCTGGAACATGGCGGCGGCGCCGTTGCGCAGGTCGATGAAGTCCGCGTTGGAGAATGGGAAATCTTTGACGTTGCGCTTCCGCATGTCCGAAATGGCGAAGTACAGCCGGTCCGGATTCTTGTAAGGAAGAGGCCGCAGCAGCACGGCGTTGGTCACGCTGAAGATGGCTGTGCTGGCGCCGATCCCCAGCGCGATGGTGACGATAGCCGTGGCCGCAAATACGGGACTCTTGGCCAGGGTCCGCGCCGCATAGGTGAAGTCTCGCAACATCGGTGTGCCTCTGGGATTCAGGATACCAGTGTAGTGCGCAGGCCAGGAGGCCTGCGCCACGTTCAACCCAGCAGCTCGGCGGCGGGTTTGGCGAAATACGTCAGGATGATCTGCGCGCCGGCGCGCCGGATGCAGGTCAGGCTTTCGAGCATGGCGCGGTCATGATCGATCCAGCCGTTGCGGGCGGCGGCTTCGATCATGGAAAACTCCCCGCTCACCTGGTAGGCCGCAATGGGGACGTCGAAACGCCGGCGGGCATCCCGGATCAGATCGAGGTATGGCATAGCGGGCTTGACCATGATCATATCCGCGCCCTCCTCCAGATCCAGCTCGATTTCCCGCATGGCTTCGCGCCCGTTCGCCGGATCCATCTGGTAAGCGCGGCGGTCGCCGAACTGGGGCGCGGATTCCGCGGCCTCGCGAAATGGCCCGTAGAATACCGAGGCGAATTTGGCGGCGTACGACAGGATCGGAATGTGAGCGAAGTCGTTGGCGTCCAACTCGTGGCGGATGGCGGCCACGCGCCCGTCCATCATGTCCGAGGGCGCCACGATATCGGCGCCCGCGCGCGCGTGCGAAACCGCGGAGGCGGCCAGCCATTCGAGCGTCTGGTCGTTATCCACTTCGCCGTCGACGATCTTGCCGCAATGCCCGTGGCTGGTGTATTCGCAATTGCACACGTCCGTCACGATCAACAGGCCGGGTACCTCGCGGCGGATGGCGCGGATGGCGCGCTGCACGATGCCATCGTCGGCGTACGCCCCGGAGGCCGTTTCGTCCTTGGTTTCCGGCAGGCCGAACAGGATTACGCCGCCGATGCCGAGCGCCCGCACTTCCGCGCATTCCCGTACGATTTCGTCCACCGACATCTGGAAATTGCCGGGCATGGCCCCGATTTCGCGGCGGATGCCCTCACCGGGGCAGGCGAACAGCGGCAGGATAAACTCCGCCGGATCCAGGCGGGTCTCCCGCACCAGGCTGCGCATCGGCTCGCTGGCGCGCAACCGGCGCATGCGGTGTATGGGGAACGGCATCCCCTAAATTGTAGCTCAGGACCGGAAATGCCCTCGGACAGGCTAACGACCGTTAAGATTGCAAAAAATAATGCGCAGCCCCCTTGACAAGGGTATCTGGTTCATTAGAATAAATCCTAAGTCTTGCTTTATTTATGCAGCACGCTTGCGAGCACAACCGTACCGAGATCATCGCCAGGCGCGATGGCGTGGAATACCTGGAATGCCTGGATTGCCGCCAGATCTTCGAAGCCGAGGACCTCGAACCCGTAACAGTTGAGGAAGAGGACGAGTAGAGCCGGGGGCGCGTCCCCAAGGGGATCGGTGTGCCTCGGCAGCCTCACTTCACCCGGCGGTATACGTCTTTCCGGTTTCCAACCTTCACTACCAGGACAAGCAGAACTTCGTCCGAATCTGATAGATGGCTCGGTAGTTCTTGCCCGGCCCTACAGGCACCCGATACAGCTTCTCCTTCGTCTCCATTTTCTCCACTCCATGAGGACGTGGATTCTCTTCCAGGCTGAGAAGGTCCAGGTTCACCTGCTTGCGGACGTCAGGATCGAGCTTGCGGATGTCCCGCTCAGCAGCGGGAGTGACTTCAACCCGGTATGCCAGGACTCAATCTCCCAGTCTTCGCAGGACTTCACGGAGTGGAATGGTCCCTTTCTCCTTAGCCTCTTTCAGAGCGGCACGGGCGTCTGCGAGGTCCTGACGGTCCATCTCCTTTTTGGACAGGCGCTCCAGAAGGCGGAGATCGTCGATGGGAATGACCGCGGCCAAGTCCTTGCCACGGCGGGAGACGATGGTGCGTTCCTTACCGTAGGCGGCGCGATTGACGATTTCGGGAAACTGTTCCCGCGCTTTCGAGACATTGAGGCGTGTCATGCTGGTATGTACCGTTCGTACAATTTGTACGAGTCCATAACCAGTATCGAACAAGGACGCAGCGCTTTGCAAGGCTAAAGAAATGAGGGCGCAATATAGCCCCATTTAGGGAACCGCGCCCTCTCCAGTGTCGAGGGTGGACCACCGCACCACCAGCGAGAGTCCCAAAACCGTCGCGTGGCCCGGGTCGTGCAACCCGGCGTACCGGGATCCGGGCGTCTACCTGTAGACTTGCCCCAGGTTGTTGACTGTCCACGGAACGCCCAGGTCCGGCGAAACCGCGATCTCGGTTGCCGCGCCAGGTATCTTCACCCACACTCCCTCCTGCAATTGGAAAATTCCAGACCCGGTACCCGAGATAGTGCAGCCGGTGACCCACGCATCCCCAAACAAGTCTCCAAACCAAATTGCCGCCGACACCGGTCCTACCGCAATGCTGCTCGCGCAGCCGGTGGGGACCTTTGTGAAACCGCCCCCAGTCCAGTAATAGATGCCGCCCCCCGCGGTGATGACCCACGGAATACCCAAATCCGGCGACACGGCTATCTGGGTTCCAAGGCCAGGTTGTTTCACCCACGTCGAACCCTGCAATTGGTAGACGTTGCCGTTCTTCCCGTACCCTCCATCGCATCCGATGACCCAAGGGTCCCCGTACGTGGACCCGTAGGCGTTTGGACCCACGCTAATGGATGTCGCGCAGCCACCGCCCGGGGCCAGTACCCAGGCGCTTCCGTTGTAGTAATAGATCTGCCCGAGATGGTTGACAATCCACGGATTGCCGGCCGGAGAAACAGCGATCAGGACTCCGGCCACGTCAGGTTGCTTCACCCATTTCGAGTTTTCCCAACGGTACACGAGATAGTCGTCGCCCGCGCTGTTTGTGCTAGTTCCGAGAACCCACGCGTCTCCGACCGAGGATCCCTCCGCGTTCGGGCCCACGGCGATGGACTCGGCATAGCAACCTAAAGAGCTGCCGCATTTGGATACCATGCCGTTAATCGCCAGGCCGCCAGTCGTCGCAAATTGAGAAACGCTGAAGTAGGTCTGGTCCGTTTTTCCGAGAGAAACATTCATATGGGAAGTTGAATTTGTGTAATCGATCAACAGATCGACTTCGGAATCGGTGCCGATCGTTTGTGTAAAACTGCCCGTGGTAGAGGAATAGGCTGAACCCGTCATGGTCACTTCAGGCGTGAAGTCTGTGAATTGAGTTGCCGGCGCACAGCATTGACTGGACTGGTTCTCAATTACGAACTCCGCATTCACCCCGAGAGTCATGCCCGAATGTACCTTGGCGGACCAGCACGGCGAGCCGCTCGGCGAAGTACAACTGAGGAGCGCGCCCGTGGTGAGGTCCTCGAGGTAGTTGCATCCATAACCCCCTGCGATATTAAAGTTGCCCGCTGAATCGCAGTACCAATTCTCGTCGTAGATATCGTCGCCGGGGTTGGGGGTAAAAGCGCCGCCGTATCCGTTGCTGTCCCCGCCGGGTCCGCAGCAAAATTCCCGCCAGCTTCCGTAGATGGTGGCTATTCCGATGGTTTCCACGCTCACGCCCGCCTGGATCAGGCCGGAGCCTGTGTTCCATCCGCCCAAGCCGTTCCAAATGGACATTTCCGTGCCATCGACGGTTTCGTCTCCGCTCGGAATCCCGCTGGGAACGTTGAAATTTCCTTCCACGGCAATGTAGTTGGGAGCGCCGCCTAAAACGGATCCGACCCAGGGCGCCCCAGTCTCGGTGGTAACTGTGTGCGAATGCGAACTGGGACGTTTGGCCTCCAGGAACCTTCCCGGCACTGAAGCCGCGGCAAGCCAGCGGGAATACGCAGCAGCGCTTTTCTCAGGGTCCGGCCGCAGCCCGTAGCCGGCTTGGATCAACTCCGATTGAGTATAAGAGAGAGGATCGCCCGCTAGCGCGGGCCTATCCGTGCCGCGCTCGTTAGCGAGATTGACCGGGCGCGGGGCGAAGGTCTCGTCGGAGGTGAGATCGACTGAATAGACGGAAGGCCGCCCGCCGGAGTCCTTGCAGTCCAACGTAAGCCGCTGAACCCTTTCGCCGGCGGCTACCCGCACCGCATGGAAGCGGGCGAAGCCGTCATCGTCGGTGAACACCGTAAGACCCGCGGAGGGCGCGCCGCCTTCCGGGTAAAGGCGGCACTGCAACCCAGGCAGAGCATGAACGGATGCGGGTGCATAACTTCTTTTCGGCGCGCTGGGTATCGAGTGTTTGGGCGGAGTAGCGTCGAAAGCCTCCGGGCCTTGAACCTGGCCGGCGGCCATTACAGCCGTCAGCAGCGCCAGGCATGCTGCGGCAGCCAGTTTGCTTTGCCGTGGTGAGCGTCCGCGGCTCTTACAGTAATCGTTCGTCGTCATGTGTTGCTTCCTTATTGAGCTACAGATGCGACTATAACCCGGCCGAGCGGACGCGTCACCATCCAAATGAATAGGTATTTTCGGGCCGGGTTCAGCGGATCATGCGGGCGCGCAAAGCTTTGGCAACCGCTTCCGATTTGGAATGCACTTGCAGCTTTTCGTAGATGCTCCGCATGTGCCAGGCCACCGTGGCGCGGCTGACGCCGGTCTCCGCGGCGGCCGTTTTCAGGTTATGGCCGTCCACCAACAGACCCAGGAGCTTGGCCTCATGCGGAGTCAGCTTGCGATCCGATTTCTCCGGCGGACGAAAGTCGCGGAACAGCTCGATCACCCGCCGGGCCACTGGCGGCGACATGGGCGCGCCGCCGGCGACGGCTTCCTGCAGGCATTCCAGCAGCCGGGCCGGCGGTGTGCTCTTGAGCAAGTAGCCGCAGGCGCCGGCGCACAGCGCCTCGAAGATGCGCTCGTCGTCCTCGTATACCGTGAGCATGAGCGCGGGCATTCCCGCATAGCGCTGTTTTAGTAGCCGGATGCCCTCGGTTCCCGGCATGCCGGGCAGTCCGATATCGGCCAGCAGCACATCCGGCACATCGTGCCCGATCTGCGCGAGAGCTTCTTCCATCGAGCGCCAGGCCCCCGCGCAACCGTAACCCGGGGTACCCGAGATCAGCGCTTTCAGGCCCTCGCGGATCTCTCCCTGGTCCTCGACGATGGCTACCCGAATCATTTAATGAAGGCGTGAATCCAAAGTTTAGGCCCGCCCGCTGCGTTTGTCACCATTCATATGGATGGGTGTCATGGGGATGCCTTCCGCCAGGGGAATGCGCGCGGCCGCCCCAGCGGAACCCGCATGGCGACGGTCGTGCCTTGGCCGGACGCGGAAGCGATGCGCACTTCGCCGCCCAGAGCCTTGGCCCTGGCTTGCATGTTCAAAAGGCCTTGACCGGCGCCGGACGCGGAGACGGGCATACCCTTGCCGTTGTCGCGAACGCGCAGCGCCAGCCAGTCGCGCTCGCGGGAGAAGTCGATCTCCGCCTGCGTGCAGTCCGCGTGCCGCATGATGTTGTTCACGGCCTCCTTGAACACCAGATAGATTTCGCGGCGCATGTCTGCGCCCAGCTTGAGGTCCTGATCGGCGGTCGGGGCGCGAAAGACGAAGTCGATGTTACGGGCGCCGAACAAGTCGCTGGCGAAGCGGCGCATGCGCTGCTGCAAATCGCGCAGGTGATCGTGACGCGGATTGATGGCCCACACGATGTCGCTCATGGAAGCCAGCAGCTCGCGCGCGGAGCCGGCCATGCCCGAGAGCGGTCCGCTAAGGCCTTGGTCGTCACCGGATCGCTGGATGAGGACCTCGCTCAGAATGGCGATCTGCGAAAGCCCGGCGCCGATGTCGTCGTGCAGGTCGGTGGCGATGCGGATGCGCATGCGCTCCAGGTGGACGGCCTGCGCCACGCGGTAGCGATGCGCCGCCCAAATCAGGGAGGCCAAGCCGGCCAGCGCCAGAGCTTCAAACCACCAGCGTCTCCAAAACGGCGGCAAAACCTCGAAATCGATTTCCGCGGGAGCCGCGCTCGCCTGATCTTCCGAATTGACCGCCTTCACCAGGAACGTGTAGCCTCCCGGTTCGAGCGCCGCGTAGTTGACCGTGTGATCGAGTGTTTCATGCCAGGTTTTATCCGCCCCTTCCAACTTGTACCTGTAGCGCAGACTCTCAGTGGGCTCGTTGTTAAAGCCCACGAATTTGACTTGAAGCTGATTCCGCGACGGATCCAGCTTCGGCGGCCGCAGGAGCGCTTCTCCCGCTTGCGACACCGGATAGCGCCGGCCTCCTGTTTCGAGGTCCGTAATCAGTACCGACGGGATCTTGGGGGGACGGTCCGCGGTGGGTGTTAGCCTCGCCACGCCTTGCGAAGTGGCGAACCAAAGGTTGCCGGAACCGTCCCGGAACGCCGACTTTATTTCTCCGAGCGGTAATCCGTCGGCGGCGGAGAAATGCTTGACGCGGCCGGTGACCGGGTCCAGACGATCCACCCCCTTCCTCGTGCAGGCGTAGATGCGCCCGGCGCTGTCTTCCACGATTGCCGTTACCTGGTTGCTTGCCAGCCCGTTATCGGTGTCATACGTCCGCGGATGGAATGGCGCCTGGCTGGGGTTCTCGATCACTGCCAGACCGGCGCCATCGGAAGCGATCCACAATCGCCCGGCGTGATCGACCAGCAGCGCGAAGATGGTGGCCGGCGCGCTTTCGGGAAACTTGAGCCGGGTGAATTGCCGGCCGTCGTAGCGGAGCAACTCGCCGCCGTCCGGGCCCCAAAAACCCATCCAGATGTTGCCACCGCGGTCCTCGGCAAAAGCGCTGGCCAACTGCCGCGGTTTCGGACCGTCGTCGAACCGGGAGATTGCCTTCCGCGCGGGATCCCACCGCAGCAAGCGATTTACCTCTCCGATCTGCCCCGAGGCCCAGATACCGCCCTTGGAATCCTCGAACACGCGGAACACGTTAACGTCCTGCGCATAACATGCGGCCGGCTGTTTCCCCGCCAGGCCCGCCACGCTCGCCGGCGCGAACCGGCAAAGTCCCGCCTTGGTGGCCGCCCACCACTCGCCCGCGCGGCTCTGCAACAGGATCTGGTGCTGTCCCCAACCTGGGTTATCGCCAAATACCTTGGGAACCACGGCGCGGAACCTGCCGCTATCGAAAACCGCGACGGAACGCCCAGGCGAAGTTGACATTTCGGTCACCGCGACTACCGCACCCGCCCTGTCCGCGAAAATCGAAAACGCCCGATCGGTCGCGAGCCCATCCCGTTCGCGAAATGTGACAAATCCGGAGGACGCGATCCGCATAACTCCGGCGCCTTCCGTTCCGGCCCACATGTTCCCGCCCTTGTCCGCCGCCAGCGCGATAATCTGGCGGTCGCTGAGTCCCTGGTCGCGCGTCAGATTTTGGAACACCGGATCGCCGCTTCCCGGAAGCAAGCGGCTGATTCCAACCTGCGTGCCCATCCAGATGGCGCCATCCGGCCCCTCGGCCAGCGCCATCACATCGCCCGCGGGCGACCCGTCTTTAATCGTGTAGACTCGCTGCACGCCACACCTGCCGCCCGCGCCTCCATCGTGCATCAAGACCAACCCACTGCGCGTCCCGGCCCACAGTCTGCCGGCCCGGTCCAGCAACAACGCATTCACCCAGTTGTTCGGCAAGCCGTCCTCTTTCGCGATGCGTTGCGTGACTCCGTCCTTCCCAAGGACGACGATCCCGTCGAACGTAGCTACCCATAACTTGCCGCCCGCATCCTCCACCAGGTCCGTGACCAAGGTGCGTTGCACTCCGCCCAATGGCTGACGCCGAAACCTGCCGCCACCCAGCACTTCGAAGAGTCCGCCGCGCGTCGCGCACCAGATCCTGCCGGATGGAAACTCCCATAGCGAGTAGACCGGCTTGTCGAAGCCGTCGGCGGCCTGCCCGTAAGGGATGAATGCGTTGCCGCCCGCGCTCGTATTAAATTGGCTGAGGCCGCGATCCGTGCCGGCGAAATATGCGCCGGTATGCGTCTCCAGAAAGGCTTCTGCCGAGCGGCCTGGGAGCCCATCGCCCGTGCCGTAGCTGACGATGCGGTAGCCGTCGAAGCGCGACAGTCCTTCAGGGGTGCAGAACCAGATGAACCCGCGGGAATCGGGGACGATGCAATCGACGCGGTTGGCCGCCAGCCCGTCCGCCGTGGTGTAGGAACGGATGGGCAGTACTTCGCCTTCGACGCACAGCGGCACGGCGATAGTTGCAATGAGAATCGACCATGCCTTAGGGGCGCGCATCCCTTCTAGTGTAAGCTTACCGAAGTGCAAGCTTACCGAGCCGCAGGTAGCCGAACACCTGTATTAATGCTAGGGCGGTCCCCGTGGACCGCAGCCGACGCCCTCGTCGGTCTGTCGCGAAGCGTGTTACCGGCCAACGATTTACACAGGCGGCCAACCGCAAGAAATCGCCGGTCGCCGGGATCTGCAACCGGAACTCGCCTGCCCCCTGGCGAGGCCCTGTCGTCAGGCTGCCGTGATGTATTCGGCAATGGTGCTTGGCTCGGGGATCGGGTCTCCGTCTTCCCGCATGCCGGCCAAATGCATCTGAATGGCTTTGCGCATGAGCTCGGCGGTTTCTTCCTTCGTGGCGCCGGCGGCGACGCATCCGGGAAGGTCCGGAACGTGCGCGCTGAACCCGGTGGCGGTCTTCTCGAACAGGACGGCGTATTTCATCATTTCAGCCCCGCTTGTTTCAAAATACTATTCCGCGTCTTCGGATCCAGATCCATCGAAGGATGGCCCGCGACCGTGACGCGCCCTTTCTTGGTTGGGTGCTTATACTGGCGATGGCTGCCCTCGAAATTCACTAGGAGCCATCCGTCCCGCTCCACCAGCTTAATCGCATCACGGACCTTCACGTATGATCGTGGCTCTTTCGGCGCCGGTCTGTCAACTCTCTCAGGGGCGCGGGCGCCATGCAGAAGCCGACGAAGCGCACTACACCGCGTCCGAGATACTGGTGAACGAGAAATCCTTCACCACAATCGCCGGCGCGATCATGCCCCCGCCTTCGCCGCCGCGCACGCGCACCGGCGTGCCCATCGCAATGGTGTTCTTCAGCATCTCCACCGGGCTCTGGTTGAAGCGGAAGTTCATCACTGGCGATGTGACCTTGCCCTGTTCGATCAGGAATACGCCATCGCGCGTCAGCCCGGTCATCTGCATGGTCTGCGGATTGACCACCCGGATGTACCAGAAGCGTGTCACCAATAGCCCGCGATCCACAGACGCGATCAGCTCGGCAAGAGTCTTGCCGCCGCCATCCAGCACCAGTAGCCCGGGGAAGGGGGTGGGCGGCTTGCCGGCTTTAGCGGCCCAATAGCGATCGTAGACCAGGTTCTTCACGACGCCGTTTTCGATCCAGGCCATGCGCTCGGCGGGCAGGCCGCCCCCCGCGCCGCCCCCGCCGCCGCCGCCCCCAAAGCCGAAGCCGCCTCCACCGCCCCACGGGAGCGAAGAGTACAGCGGGTTGAATGGGTCCGACCGCAGCGTGATGAATTCCGGGAACAGTTTTTCGCCGGCCAAAGTGCCGCCGCCCGGCTTGCTCAGGAAGGTGCGGCCCTCTTCGGCGCCGCGCGCCTGCATGCCGAAACCCATCATCTGCACCAGGTCGCCGGTGGCCGTGGGCTCCAGCACCACGGTGTACTTTCCAGGATCGAGCCGCTGGGGTTCCTTCCAACGCAGGCACTTGTCGATGGCCGTCTTGGCCACCGCCGCGCCGTCGATGCTCTCGATGAGCACGGCCGGTTGGGAGGCCCAGCCGGAACTCGTTCCGCCCGCATTGCGCAGGGTCGCCGAAAGGCCCGCGTCGGTGACGCGCCCATATCCGAAATTGCCCTGTTTATTGGCGATTGCCGCCGTCTCGGCCGAGCGCTCGAAGAACCCCGCGGCCGCCAGGTTGTTGGCCTTCGCGCCGTCTATGATCGCGCGGATGTGCGGAATCATCGCCTGATTGCGCGCGCCGGCGGTGGAGGCCGCATAGTTCTCCAGCTCGGGATACTTCTGCTTTTCAAGCGGCGGCACGCGCTCCGGGTTGGGCGGCGCGATCATGGCCAGACGCTCGGTGCGCTTCACCGCCTCGCGCAACGAATCGTCGTCGAATTCGTCCACGCGGGTGCTGCCGCTCTGGCCGTCGCGCACCGACGAAATCGACATGGACTGCTCCACCGTGAAGCCCGAGGTAGTCACATCGTTCAGCGCGAAACGGATGAACGCGCGTTCCGAGCTGTTCACGCTGATGTCGCATTCGGGGAAGGTGGAAAACGAGAGCGCCTTCTCCGTAATCTTCTGCGCTTGTTCTCTGGTAAGCATGGATTTTAGTCCGTTTGAATGACATTCACCTGGCGGAAGCGCGAAGGCGCACAGCCGTGGCTGACCGAATTGATTTGCTCGGGCTCGCCCTTGCCGTCGTTGGGCGCGCCCCACTGCTGCCAATAACTGGGTCCGGCGATCAGGTCGAGCGACTGCCAGAAGTCGGTGGTGCGCGACTGGTAGGCGACCCGCGAGACCATGCCCTGCTTCTTGCCGTGCTTGATCTCCCAAAAAGCGTCGCCGCCGAACTGGAAATTGTAGCGCTGCTGGTCGATTGAGAAGCTCCCATCGCCATCGATCAGGATGCCGTCCTCCACGCCGGAGATCAAATCGTCGAGACTGGTCCCGGATTTGCCCGGCTCCAGCCAAACGTTGGGCATGCGCTGGAATGGAACGCTGGCCCAGTTGTCGGCATAGCAGCAGCCGCGCGATTCGGTCTCGCCGATCAAATGGGCCTGGTCGCGGATGGTCTGGTAGTGTTTGAAAATGCCCTTCTCGATGATCGGAAACTTGGTGGCTTTCACCCCATCGTCGTCGTAGCCGGTGGTGGCCAGGCCGCGGTCGGTGGTGCGATCGCCCCATATATTCATCAGGTCGCTGCCCACGCGCAACTTGCCCATCTTGTCCGTGGTCAGGAAGCTGGTGCCGGCAAAGTTGGCCTCGTAGCCCAGCGCGCGATCCAGTTCCGTGGAGTGCCCGATGCTCTCGTGAATGGTGAGCCAGAGATGGCTGGGCATCAGCACCAGGTCCTTCTTGCCGGGTGTCACCGGCGGCGCGTTGAGATGCTCGATGACCTCCGTGCGGATGCGCTGCGCGTTTTCGACCAGGTTCATCAGCGGCACATATTCGTATCCGGCGGTGACCTGTTGCGGCTGATAGCGGCGCGACTTCGAAAGCCGGCGCTTGAAATCCGTCGCCGTGGCGTTCACCCCGCCGTAAGTCTGCAAATTGAGCTGCTGGATGGAAGATCCCACCGACGACGCGAAGTACTTGTCTTCGGAGCGGAAGGACAGATTGCACCCGGCGGAGAAGACGCCCTTTTCTTTCTTCACCTCGGCGGCCGCCGTGCGAATCAGCTCCAGCTTCTCTTCGAGCGGCACCACGAACGGATCGCGCTCATGCGGCGTCTGCCAGCGCGTGCGATAGACCGGGACCGGGGCCAGTTCCAGCGGCTTGGAGCGGATCGACACGTTGGCGCGCGCCACCGCCACCGCCTCGCCGACCAGGCGCGCGATTTCCTCCTTGGTGACCAGCGGCGAAGCGGCAAAGCCCCACGCGCCGTCCACGATCACGCGCACCCCGAAGCCGAACGAGCCGCCGTCGGACACCACCGGCACTTCCAGGATTTTGCCCGTGCCGCGCTCCGGGTTGAGCCGCACGGTGACGAATTGCCGGCGGTAGCGAATGATGCGGATATCGGCGTACGAGGCTTTCAGCTTCTTGGCTTCGCGCAAGGCCGCCGCGCCCAGGTTTTCCAGCTCGGGGTTGGGTTTGGTGGAACCTTCCGGGGCGGCAAACAGGCGCGTGGCCAGCGCGGCGGCCGTGCTCGACTGCATGAACGCACGTCTGGTAAGCCATCTGGTGGGCATCGTGATCCCCTCCCGAAAATATCGAGTATACACATGGCGAATGGACGGCCAGATTTGTTACACGCTGGAAGGGGTAGAATTGAGGCGTCGAATGATCTTCCGGGATGCTTCCGCGACCATCGGCAACACCCCGCTGGTCGACCTGGGGCGGCTTGCCAAGAATCTTCCCGGCAGGGTGGTTGCCAAGCTCGAAATGCGCAACCCTTGCGGCAGCGTAAAGGATCGCCTGGGCGCGGCGCTGATTGAAGACGCCGAGCGGCGCGGTTTGCTGCGGCCCGGAATGACCATTGTCGAACCGACTGGCGGTAATACGGGAATCGGTCTGGCACACGTTGCCGCGATCAAGGGATATCGGCTGATTTTGACCATGCCCGAATCCATGTCGCGGGAAAGAGTCGCGCTGCTCCGTCACCTCGGGGCAGAGGTTGTGCTGACGCCCGGCATTCTCATGACCGGCGCCGTCGCCCAGGCGCGGAAGATCTTCGCCGAGGCGCCCGGCACATTGATGCTCGACCAGTTCAACAACCCCGCCAACCCCGATCTGCATCGACGCACGACGGCTGTCGAAATCTGGGATGACGCTGAAGGCCATGTGGACGCCTTTGTTTGCGCGGTTGGAACCGGCGGCACGATTACTGGCGTGGGCGAAGCCCTCAAGCAACGCAAGCCCGATGTGCGCGTCGTAGCCATCGAGCCGGCTGGCGCGGCGCTGCTGTCCGGAGGACCTGCCGGGACGCACCAGATGCCGGGCATCGGTGTCGGCTTCATACCCAAGGTCCTGAACCGCGGCATTATCGACGAGGTGATCGCGGTTACGGATGCAGAAGCGTTTGAATGTGCACGCAGGCTGGCGCGCAGCGAGGGGATCGTGGCCGGAATCTCATCCGGCTACTGCTTGCCGATACCGGCGAGCGCTACATTTCATCTAATGCCGCGCTGCATGCCGCGCTCATGGTCGCTGCGCGCACAGAGTCGTCCGATAAGACGATTGTCGTCCTGCTTGCCGATACCGGCGAGCGCTACATTTCGTCTAACCTGTTCGCATAAACGCGTCGCATTCACTTGCCGATGCGACGCCCAAACGCATACAATTGATTTTTCGGCGGTATTTCCGCCGCTCCGAGGGGGACTGTGTCGGATCGCGCAATTCTATTCCTGTTCAGTGTGGTGGTCGAGATCGCGTCGCTGGCGGCGGCGGGCTGGCTGCTGGTCAGCGGTCAAGCCGGATCGGTGGACGGTCTTTTTCTGCTCCTGACGTGCTTGTTAGTGGCTCTGGCGTTTGGGCTCTACCTGGCCTTCATGATCCGGCGGGCGATGGAACCAGCCCCGGCGCCCGCGGCACAACCTGCCAAGGCCAGCGCGGCCGCCCCGGCGCAGAGCAAGCCAGCGCCCGCCGCGCAAGCCTAGCAGCCCGGGCGGCGCAGAGAGCCACCACGAGCGTTGTTGAAATTGCGGTAAGGCGAGGCAAGTCCCGCCTTGAGCGCGGAAGCATCTAAAATGATAGTCGGTGTCTGCCCCGCCACAGAATCCGAAGATTTACCACATCACCCACCTGGAGAATTTGCCTCAAATGATCGATGGCGGGCTGTGGTCGGATGCGGCGCGTATTCGTCGGAATATGCACTGCCAAGTTGTCGGAATGAGGGAGATCAAGCGGCGGCGGCTCGAAGAGTTGGAGGTCGAGTGTTACCCTGGGACAAAAGTTGGCCATTACGTCCCATTCTACTTTTGTTTTCGGTCTATCATGCTTTACCTGCTCCACCAAGGAAACCATCCTGAATTGACGTATCGCGGTGGTCAGCGTCCAATCGTCCACTTGGAAGCCGATCTCCACGCGACCGTCGAATGGGCGGCGGCGCATGGAAGGCGCTGGGCCTTTACCACTGGAAATGCCGGATCCCGATATACGCCGTTCTTCGGCGACCTTGACAAGCTGTAAGCGTCCGAGAATCACCGGGGCGAGCCAAGGCCGGATCAGGGGAGATCGGGCCTTGAATTTCATTAGGGCTGGGCGGGTGCCCACTTGTGGGGCAGCAGTTCTGCGATGCGGGTGATGGGATG
>Ga0302324_100002063_pt1 | contig 47393 bp, 36 predicted proteins | sample Palsa_T0_1_FD_201949 | JGI IMG/M metagenome (GOLD analysis project Ga0302324, IMG submission 201949) | Peat permafrost microbial communities from Stordalen Mire near Abisko, Sweden - Palsa_T0_1 | ecosystem: Environmental > Terrestrial > Soil > Palsa > Peat permafrost | place: Sweden: Abisko... | reverse complement strand
ACGCGAGAGGGGTGCAGCCGTAGGTATTGAGCAGGCTCGAATGTGCAAGGTCAACAATTTCCGCGTTATTCATTTCGATTGCCACCCGTACTGAAGGGGTCAACTTGGTGAATGGATTCTCCGCAGCGCTGCCGCGACGACCACGGCGAGCGCTGCAAGTCATCCCTATATAGCAGATCAAGTAGCGGCGCGGACGATTGATGCCGACGGCTTGCGTGTCGGCTCGGTGCGTGCGGCACGTTGCAGGATTTCGGTGCCGATACCCGCGTCGCTGAAGATCTCCAACAGCACCGAATGCGCCACTCGTCCGTCGATGATATGAGCCCGCGCAACGCCCGCCTTCAATGCGTCCAGGCAGCATTCCACCTTCGGGATCATGCCCTCACCGATCGCGCCGATCGCGATCATCTTGCGTGTCCGGCCAGCGTCGAGCGACGGCAACAGCCTGCCTTTTTCGTCCTTTACACCTTCGACGTCAGTCAGCAAGATCAGCTTCTCTGCTTTGAGCGCACCGGCGACCGCGCCGGCGGCAACGTCCGCGTTGATATTATAGGTCTCGCCAGTGCGGCTATGCCCGATCGGCGCAATTACCGGAATGAACCCCGCGTCGCGCAGCGTTCCAAGCACCGCCGGATTGATCTCTTCCACCTCGCCCACCAGTCCGACATCGACCTCGGCGCGGCGGCCGTTATCGCCCTTCACGATTATCTTGAGCTTGCGCGCAACGATCAACTCGGCGTCCTTGCCCGAAAGGCCGACGGCGCGGCCGCCCTGACGCGAAATCAGCGCGACGATCTCCTTGCTGATTTTCTGCAGCACCATCTCGACCGCGTCCATCGTGGGCCCGTCGGTGACGCGCATGCCGCGCACGAAACTAGACTGCAGCCCCAGCTTTTCGATTAGCTGATTAATCTGCGGACCGCCGCCATGCACCACCACCGGGTTGATGCCCACGGCCTGCAGCAGCACGATGTCCTGCGCAAACCCCTCGCGGAGTTCCGTCGAGAGCATCGCATGGCCGCCGTACTTGATGACGAAGGTCTTGCCGCGAAACCGCTGTATATAGGGCAGGGCTTCGACCAGGCCGCGCGCCCTCTCGATTATCTCCAAACGCACCTCGCAGATAGTCTTATTAAACGCAGTTCGCGGACTCGCCTGCTCCTTTCGCTCCGCTCCACTGATGAGGCTCACTTCGCTAGTGACGCTCGGTGCGGGGGCGCATACAGCTTTATACCGCTCATTTGCCGGCCACGCCGCGTCCACTTATGGCCGTCCGATCAGAGGATGTAGCGCGAGAGGTCTTCGTTCCGCACGATCGGATCAAGCCGCTCGTGGACGTACTTCGCATCGATCGGAACGGTCTGGCCGGTGAGCTCGGGCGCATTGAAAGAGAGTTCCTCGACCAGTCGTTCGAGCACCGTATGCAACCGGCGCGCGCCGATATTCTCCGATCGTGCGTTGACCTGCGCGGCGATCTCGGCCAGCGCGGAAATCGCGTCCTCGCTGAAGCTCAAGTGAACGCTCTCGGTCTCCAGTAACGCCACGTATTGCTTGGTCAGGGCGTTTTCGGGCTCGGTCAGGATGCGGATAAAGTCCGGTTTGGTCAAGGCCTGCAGCTCGACCCGGATGGGAAAGCGCCCCTGAAATTCCGGGATCAGGTCGGAAGGCTTCGAGGTGTGAAAGGCGCCCGACGCGACGAACAGAATATGGTCGGTGCGGACCGCGCCGTACTTGGTGTTGACGGTCGAACCCTCGACGATCGGCAGCAGGTCGCGCTGCACGCCCTCACGCGAGACGTCGGGACCGCGCGCCGATTCACGACCCGCGATCTTGTCGATTTCGTCGATGAACACGATACCCGACTGTTCCGCCCGATGGATCGCCTCGCGTGCCACGTTCTCCATATCAACCAGCCGCGCCGCCTCTTCCTGGGTCAGGATTTCCAGCGCCTCGGGCACCTTGACCTTACGCTGGCGCGACTTCTTCGGCATGATCTGGCTGAGGATGTCCTTCATGTTGGCGCCCATCTCCTCCATCCCCTGCGGCGTCAGGACCTCAAGCGTGGGCGTGGCTTGCGAGGTCATCTCGACTTCGACCTCGCGCTCATTCAGATAGCCGTCGCGCAACAGTCTGCGCAGCTTCTCGCGGGTCTCGCCATGCGAATCGCTGTCCGCCAACTGCAATCCGCCCTCCGAAGAATGAGTTGCAGCGCGCCGCGTCTTGCCCGGTGACGCCGGATAAAGAATGTCGAGCAGACGTTCTTCGGCCGCTTCCTTCGCCTTGATCTTGACGCGTTCGCGCTCCTCGTCGCGCACCATCTTCACGGCGATCTCGGCGAGGTCCCGGATCATCGATTCGACGTCGCGACCGACGTAACCGACCTCCGTGTAGCGCGAGGCCTCGACCTTGACGAACGGCGCCTGCGCCAGCTTCGCGAGTCGCCGGGCGATTTCCGTCTTGCCGACTCCCGTCGGTCCAATCATGAGGATGTTCTTGGGGGCGATCTCGTCGCGCAGCTCGGGCGCGACGTTCTGCCGGCGCCAGCGATTACGCAAGGCAATCGCCACGGCCCGCTTGGCGTCGTGCTGCCCGACGATATAGCGGTCGAGTTCCGAAACGATCTCGCGCGGGGTCATTACACTCGGATATTCCATGATTTCAGTGCGGGTTGAAGCGGCGTTCGCTGAATCTTCCGGCGTCGCGCCCCACCGCCTCGCCGACTTTTCGCACGCTGCCGTTCGGCCTACAACTCCTCGATATTGAACTGGTCATTAGTGTACACGCAGATCTCGGAGGCGATCTTCATCGCACTCTCGGCGATCTGCCGCGCACTGAGATCGCTGCCATGACGCACCAGCGCCCGCGCCGCCGACAAAGCATAATTCCCGCCCGACCCGATCGCGATGATGCCGTCGTCGGGTTCGATCACGTCGCCCGATCCCGAGATCAACAGCGTGCTTTCCGCGTCGGCAACGATCAACATTGCTTCGAGTCGCCTCAGCACGCGGTCGGTTCGCCAATCCTTCGCCATCTCGACGGCGGCGCGCCGCAGGTTTCCGTTGAACTCCTGCAGCTTGCCCTCGAACTTGTCGAATAGGGTCAAGGCGTCGGCCGTCGAACCGGCAAATCCCGACAGGATCGCGCCGTTATGCAGCCGGCGGACCTTGCGCGCGCCGCGCTTCATGATGGTCTGGCCCACGCTCACCTGTCCGTCCCCAGCCATCACGACTTTGCCCCCATGACGCACGGTCAGAATAGTCGTTGCGCGCACTTTGCCGCCGACCGCGCCGGGGTCAGGCTCGTGGATGGGCACGTCGATATACCTCTTTGAGTCGATTCACGCTGACATGAGTATAGCGCTGCGTGGTCTGCAGACTCGAATGCCCCAGCATCTCCTGGATCGATCGCAAATCGGCGCCGCCATTGAGCATGTGAGTCGCGAAGCAATGCCGCAGGCCGTGCGGCGTCAGCGGAGTATTGATACGCGCGTCGATCAGCCGGCGCGCCACGATATTCTGCACCGATCGAGGAGTCAGTCGTCCGCCGCGCAAATTCGTGATGACCGCACTGTCGTGCGTCCACGCCATCGGCATCGCCGAGCGCCACGCCTTGAGCGCATCGATCGCCGGCTCGCCGACCGGCACCAGCCGATCCTTGTTGCCCTTGCCGGAACGCACCATCACCATGCCGAGTTCTTCATCGACGTCGCGCCAGTTGAGGCCGGTCAGTTCGCTCACCCGCAGGCCCGAGGAATAGAGCACCTCGAGAATCGCGCGGTCGCGCAGGGCGGCAGGGCCTTCGCGATCGCTCTCGGCTTCGACCAGGCGCGCGGCGTCCTTCTCGCCGACGACCTGGGGCAGGCGCTTCTCGATCTTTATCGACCGCATCGTGCGCACCGGACTCTCAAGGTCCTTGATCGTCGTGCGCCAGCGAAAGTAGGCCTTGATAGCAAACAGCCGCCGCTGCACCGTCGCGCGGCTCGAGTGATCCATCACCTGCTTGAGGTATCCGCGCACGTGGTCGGCGGTAATCTTCTCCGGCACCACGTTCGCACCCGTTTCATCGAGCGTCGAAGGCGCGCGATCACATAGATAGCGGTTGAAATCCTCGAGGTCGTGGCGGTACGCCGTCACTGTATTCACTGCCGCGCGCGAGGCCTTACCCAACGCCGCCGCAAACGCCTCTATCTCTCCGATCACGCTTCGCTACCTCGCCCTGACGCGCCCGTTACAGCTATGCTATCAGTCGATTAGCAAGTGCAATAGCCGTAACGGGCGTGACGTTATCGTCCGCCCGTTGGAGACGCGCAGCGACTTACAAGGGACTCCGTGAGCGCACAGCCATGAAGTGCTTTCATTGCGGACGCGAAATCACCTTCCAGGGGCCGGCCGGTCAGGACCGCATCGGCTTTCGCGAACTATGTCCCCAATGTGACCGCCCGCTTCATGCCTGCCTCAACTGCGGCTTTTACGATCGCGCCTACAACAACCAATGCCGTGAGACGCAGGCCGAGCGCGTCGTCGATAAGGATCGCTTCAACTTCTGCGAATATTTCCGCCCGCGCCCCAAGGCCCTCGCTAAGCCGGTATCGCCGGCCGCTGACAATCGCGCGAAACTGGACGCCTTATTCAAGAAGAAAACCTAGGATGTTAGCTATCGAAACGCTAGTCGCAGATTCCCAATATTTTGCGCACCTCGCAGACTCGTTAGCTCGCTTCGCCTTTGGCTCCGCTCGTGTGGAAGTCTGAAACCTTGGCACTAGGCGAGCTTGCGAGCCGAGCTCACCAGTGGAGCGAAGCGAAACGAGCAGGCGAGTCCGCGAGCTGCGTTTAGTGAAACAGTCTGCGAGGTGCGTTAAGATAAGGTTTCAGTTTCTTAGAGAGTCAAAGTTTTGCGCTCATCAACCATTGTTCCTATATTACTGCCCGTAGATTCTTAGTTCCCTAGCGCACTGATCTGAGCAATGGAATCATCGCTCGCCGCTGTAATCCTCGCCGCCGGACTCGGCACCCGGATGCGATCGGATCGCGCCAAGGTGCTCCATGAACTCGCCGGCGAGCCGATGATCGTGCGTGTCATCCGCGCCGTAGCGAGCCTCGATCCGAATCCGCTGGTCCTCGTGGTTGGTCATCAGGCCGATCTAGTCGAGGATGCCGCGCAAAGCGCAGTGACGCCGGGTGCCTTGCGTACCGCGATCCAATCCGAGCAACGCGGCACCGGCGATGCGGCTCGTTGCGCCCTCGCGGAAATCCCCGAGGCCTTCGCCGGCGATGTCCTCATTGGTTACGGCGATATGCCGCGCCTCACGCCTGCGACGCTGCGCGCCTTTACTGATGACCATCGCGTGAGGGGCGCCGACCTCTCGTTCATCAGCGTGCAACTGGAAGACCCGGCCGCTTATGGACGCGTGGTGCGCGATACCACTGGCAACGTCGCCGCGATCGTCGAGGCTCGCGACGCGTCACCTGCGCAGCTTGCGATCAACGAAATCAACACCGGCATCTACCTGGTTCGCGCGTCGCTCCTGCGCACCGCTCTGGCGGAGTTGCGCAACAACAACGTGCAGCACGAATTCTATCTTACCGATATCGTTGCGATTGTGCGGTCGCATGGCCGCAGCGTCATCGCCTGGTGCGCCACCGATGCGGCAGAATTTGCCGGCATCAATTCGCGGGAGGATCTCGCCCTGATGGAAATGCAAATCCGTGACGAAGTGAATCGCCGCCTGATGGCCGCGGGCGTCACCCTGATCGATCCCGCCACCGCTTACATCGGGGCCGACGTCGAAATCGGCCGCGACACAATCATCGGCCCGAACGTGCAGATTCTCGGCCGCAGTCGCATCGGCGCGGGCGTCGTCATCGAGGGCACCGCGTGGCTCAGCGAAGTCACCATTGGCGACCGCTGCCATCTGAAAATCTGCGTGCGCGGGGAGGCTTGCGTCGTCGGCGAGGACTCCGAAATCGGCCCGTTCGCGAACCTGCGCGAGGGCACCGAACTCGAGGGCCAAAACCGCATCGGGAATTTCGTCGAGACCAAAAAAGCGCGCATCGGCCGCGGCTCCAAGGCGAGCCATCTGAGCTACCTCGGCGACGCCGTCATCGGCCGCGAGACCAACGTCGGATGCGGCGTCATCACCGTCAATTACGACGGCTACGACAAGCACGTCACGCACATCGGCGACCGCTGCATGGTCGGCTGCGACACCCAGTTGATCGCGCCGGTGAAGGTCGGCGACGACGTCTATGTCGCATCGGGCACCACCATCGTGCGTGACGTCGAAGACGGGGCACTGGTCATGTCGCATCATCCGCAGCGCGAAAAATCCGGCTGGACGGCAAACTGGCACCAGCGACACGCCGATCACCCCAAAGCAGTCGCGAAGGTGGCGGGTAAGTCGCACAGCGACTGAAGCATCGACTGTCACATATCTGTAAAATTACTGACCTATGTGCGGAATAATCGGTTATGTAGGTTCTCGCGAAGCCACGCCAATTCTCCTCGGCGGACTCGGACGCCTCGAATATCGCGGCTACGATTCTGCCGGTATCGCGACGCTCGGCGGGTCGAGCCGGATGGAAATCCGCCGCGCCGTCGGCAAGCTCAGCAACCTGCGCCACCTCATCGGCGAGATGCCGCTCGCGGGCACCATTGGCATCGGGCATACGCGATGGGCCACGCACGGGCGTCCGTCCGAGGGCAACGCGCATCCGCATAAGGCCGGGCCGGTCGCGGTCATCCACAACGGCATCATCGAGAACTATGTCGAACTGCGCGTGGCGCTCCTTAAACGGGGTCACAAGCTGCGTTCCGAAACCGATACCGAGCTCATTTCGCATCTGATCGAGGAGCAACTCAAAAGCGCCACCGGCCTGACCCCGGCGGTGCTCGCAGTGGTGCGCGAACTGCGCGGTTCGTTTTCGATTGTGGTGCTTTCGGAGACCGAACCGGGCACCCTCGTTGCCGCCAAGACCGCTACGCCGCTGGTTCTTGGCCTCGGCGACGGCGAGAATTTCGTCGCCTCCGACATCCCGGCGATCCTCGACCACACGCGCAGCGCCCTCGTGATGGAGGACGGCGAACTCGCCGAGCTGACCGCTTCGGGCATCCGCCTGATGAACTTCGACGGCACTCCCGTTCATCGCGAGCCGCGCCACATCGAATGGGACGCCATCGCGGCGACCAAGGGCGGCTATCCGCATTACCTGCGCAAGGAGATCAGCGAACAGCCGCAGGCCTGGATCGATACGCTGTCGGGACGTGCCAGCGCCGGCTCCGCCGAGGTTCGCTTCGAGAGCAATCTGATGCCCGCGGCCGGTCCCGAATCGATCGGTCGCATCGTGATGGTCTCGGCGGGCGCCTCGTGGATTTCATCGCTGATCGGCAAGTTCATGATCGAGGAACTCACTCGCATTCCGGTCGAGGTGGACTACTCAGCCGAGTTCCGTTATCGCAGTCCGGCGATCGACGAACATACTATGTTGATTGCGGTTTCTCAGTCGGGCGAGACTGCTGATACGCTCGCCGCACTCGAAGAGGGCAAGCGCCGCGGCTGTCATTTGCTGGCGCTCACCAACACCGTCGATTCCTCGATCGCGCGCAAGGCCGGCACACAGATCTATACGCGATGCGGTCCCGAAATCAGTGTGACTACTACCAAGTGTTTTCTCACTCAGATCGAGGCCTTCTACCTGTTTGCGATTCACCTGGCCGCGCGTCTCGGCCGCCTCACCGAGCGCGACGCCGAAGAGCTGTTGCGCCCGGCTTTCGCGATTCCGCAGCAAATCGAGGCGGCCATTTCGCAGGAACGCCATATCGAGAAAATCGCGCGCAAGTATGGCAAGGCGCGCGACTTCCTCTATCTCGGCCGCGGCATCAATTACCCGGTCGCGCTCGAAGGCGCGCTCAAGCTCAAGGAGATTTCGTACATCCACGCCGAGGGCTATTCGGCCGGCGAGATGAAGCACGGACCGATCGCGCTGATCGACGACGAAATGCCGGTCGTAGTTATCATTCCGAACGACAGCGTCTTCGACAAAACGCTATCGAACTTGAAGGAAGTGGAATCGCGCAACGGCCGCATCATCGCGATCACCGACAAACGCACCGCCGAACTCGAAGAAGTGGCGTGGGAAATAATCGACGTGCCCGCCACCAACCGCTTCCTGATGCCGGTGCTGACGACCGTCCCCCTGCAACTGCTCGCCTACCACATCGCGGTCTATCGCGGCACCGACGTCGATCAGCCGCGCAACCTCGCCAAGTCCGTCACCGTCGAATAGCCACTCCGCATCATTCCGCGGGCGACTGACTATTCCCGGCGGGCGACCGACTATTGAAGTGACTATTCGTATCTCAGTGCGTCGATTGGATCGAGCATCGAGGCCTTGCGCGCCGGATACCAACCGAAGAACACTCCTATCGCCGCCGCGAAAAGAAATCCGCCGATTACCGACGCCGGCGAAATCAGCGTCGGCCATTGCGCGACAATTGATAGTATCTTCGATATCGCGATTCCCAGCAGCACGCCCGCCAGCCCGCCGACGATACTCAGCATCAGCGCCTCCACGAGGAACTGCAGCAGGATATGCAGCCGGCGCGCGCCGATCGCCATCCGAATACCTATTTCGCGCGTGCGCTCGGTCACCGACACCAGCATGATATTCATGATTCCGATACCGCCGACCAACAGCGAGATTGACGCGACCGACGCCAGCAGCAGCGTCATTACGCGCGTCGCGCTCTCGGAGGCTTCGGCGATTTCCGCCAAGCTCCGCACCGTGAAATCATTGTCCTGGGTTGCGCCGATATGATGCCGCCGATGTAGTATATCGGTGACCTCGCTCTGCGCCGTATCGACCAGATCCGCCGTCTTGGCCTTGACGAAGATGATGTTGACGACGCCCGAAATCTTCGGCGGGCTGCCGAACGGGCTGATGATCGAAGTGCTCGATTCGTAGAGCGCGCTCGAGGCCGTCCAGGTCTGCACGCCGATGTAAGGATTCAGCACCGGATTGGTCGATCCATCGACGGTCGTCGGTACGGTCGCTGAGGCCTGCGAAGTTCCCAGCACCTTGCGCTCGGCGGTCGCAAACGGCATCAGGATGACGTCGTCCTGGTCCTGTCCCATGTTCGATTGGCCCTTCACTTCGAGCACGCCAATCACGCGCATCGGGAAATTCTTGATACGGATCGCAGCACCGACCGGATTCTCGCCATCGGGGAACAGGTTGTTCACGACGGTCTGGCCGAGCAGGCAGACCGGCGCGGCGCTGCGGGTTTCCTCGTCGGTGAACGCCCTTCCCGCCGAGACCGGCCAGTCGCGGATCGTGAAGTAGGCCGGCGTCGTCCCGTTGATACTGGTGCTCCAGTTGTGATTCCCCGAAACCACCTGCGCCACTTGCCGATCGGTATAGCTGACCGCCTCGATCGAGTTGCCTTCCTTCTGCAACGCCTCCGCGTCGCTGACCGTCAATGTAGAGGTGCTGCCGAAGCCGGCGTGTACGCCATTCGCAGTGGTGGCGCCGGGCAGCACGATCAACTGGTTGGTGCCGAGGCTCGCGATCTGCTGCTGCACCGAGTAACGCGCGCCGTCGCCAATCGCGACCATCGCGATCACCGCCGCGACGCCAATGAAAATGCCGAGCATCGTCAGCGCCGCGCGCAGCTTGTTGCGCCGCAACGCGCGCGCCGCCGCCGACAGCGCCATCGTGGCGAAGGTCCACGCCTCAGCGCCCCGTTCCGGCACAGGCTGCCGCGACGCCGCAGCCTGCGCCTCGGCGCCCGCCCGCGCCCGGATGCCGTCGGCGCTTTCCGCCGCGGCCGCGCCGCTCGCCTCAGCGCCTGCGGCCGCTCCACTCGATGCGGCGACCGAGTCCGCTTGCAAGGCCGCCCCGGTCTCCGGTCGCGCCGGTCCGCGCCGCTCATCGGACACGATTAGCCCGTCGCGAAACGTAACGACGCGATCCGCGTAGGCGGCCACTTCCGGATCATGCGTGACGACGATAACCGTGATTCCATCGTCGCGATTCAGCCGCCGGATGATCTCCATTATCTCGACCGAATTCTTTGAATCGAGATTCCCGGTGGGCTCGTCGGCCAGCAGGATCGCCGGCTGATTGACCAGCGCCCGCGCGATTGCGACGCGCTGCTGCTGGCCGCCCGAAAGTTGATTCGGATGATTCTGCTCGCGTCCATGCAACCCCAGCATCTCGAGCAGATGAGCCGCGCGATCCTCGCCCGCATGGTCCAGCGCGGAGTAGAAGAGCGGCAGCTCCACATTCTCCAGCGCGCTGGTCCGCGAGAGCAGGTTGAAGCTCTGGAAGATGAAACCAATGCGGCGGCTCCGCACCAGGGCCAGCTCAGCTTCACCGAGCGAGGCGACATCGACGCCCTCGAGCAGGTAGCGCCCGCTGGTCGGCCGATCCAGGCATCCGACCAGGTTCATCAGGGTCGATTTGCCCGACCCTGACGATCCCATCACTGCGACGAAATCGCCGCGCTCGATCGACAGGCTGACGCCGTTGAGCGCGCGCACTTCGATCTCGCCCACTTGATAGATCTTGAACAGATCTAGGATTTCGATAACCGCTGGCATCGCGCGCGCTAAGACCTCAGCGCTTGATTCCGTCTGGACCTGAGATTGATAGAGCCTTGCGTGATCGCGCCGCAGGCGATCTTAGAAATGCGGCCCCCTGAACGGCGAGCTGCCGCCGATACCCGCCGCCATATTCGCCGCGCGCACCTGGTCGGTTACGACCACGTCGCCCTCCTTGAGATCGCCGCTCAGAATCTCAACGTTGTTGCCGTCGTCGAGGCCGCGCGTCACAGTCACCGGGCTGAGCGATCCGTCGTCATCGACCCACACGCGCGTGCGATTCGACGGATGCGGATGGGTCGGCGGCGGCGAATCAGCCGTCAGCTCCGCGTGATGCCGGTGCGGTGAAAAGCGCAGCGCCTGCAGCGGCACCCGCAGCACGTCGTCGCGCTGGGCCGTGACCATCGTGACGTTCGCGGTCATTCCTGGCTTAAGCTGCATCTCGGGATTCGCTACCTCGACGACGACGTCATAGGTCACCACGTTCTGCACGGTTATCGGCGCCTGCCGCACCTGCCCGACGGTGGCCTCGAATTCGCGCCCCGGAAACGCGTCAACCGTGAAGGCCGCGGATTGTCCCGATCGAATATCGCCGATATCGGATTCGCTGACGTTGGTATCGACCTGCATCTTGGTGAGGTCCCTCGCGATCAGAAACAAGGTCGGCGTCTGAAAACTCGACGCCACCGTCTGGCCCACGTCAACGTTGCGCGAGACCACCGTTCCGTCCACCGGCGAGATGATGTTGGTGTAATTCAGATTCAGCTCGGCCGCTTTCAGGCTGGCCTGCTGCTGCTCAATACTCGCCTCGTCCAGACCGACCTGCGCCAGGGCCTGGTTGTAGGTACTGAACTGACTATCGAGCGCGTCCTGCGAAATGACGTTCTCTTTGAGCAGTCGCGAGTCCCGCTGCCACGTAATCTTCTGATAGCTGAGGTTGGCTTGATCCTTACGCAGTTGCGCGCGGCTGTTGGCGACCGCCGCTCGTGAAAGGTCCACCTGCGCCTGAAACGGCCGGGGATCGATCTTCGCGATTAACTGCCCGGCTTTGACCGGGGAGTTGAAGTCGGCGTAGATCGCCGAGATCGGACCCGATACGTATGACCCGACCTGTACCGTGGTGACAGGGTTGACGGTGCCGGTCGCGATCACCGACCGCACGATCGGTCCGCGATCCACCGTCGCCGTAACGTACTTCGGCTCGGCCGTTCCGCTGCGTGTGTAGTAGTAGATCGCCGAGGCGGCGATCAGCACCACCAGGGCGATACGCCAGAACCGCTTGCCGAACCGTGACGTCATAGAGGATCGATCGAATATAGGAAGTGAACGGGAAGCGATTCCAGTGGCGGTTTCCATGTTCAATACGATCAGACGAATCAGGCCATCGGTGGTTTCAATCGCGACCTCAGTAGCGCGCGCGAGCCATCGACGGCCGGATGGCGTTTCGCTTATGTTAGCCAAAGTTGAGGAGTAACCAGCCATGGCCGAAAGTCCGCCGCTCGCCGGTATCAAAGTCGTTGACTTCACGCGCTATCTCGCGGGGCCGTTCTGCACGCAGATTCTGGGCGACTACGGCGCCGAAATCCTCAAGGTCGAACCCGTCGAAGGCGCGCGCGGCGAGATGGGCGACGACAGCGGCAAAGACACCTACTTCTTCCTCAGCACCAATCGCTCGAAGAAGAGTATCCAGGTCTCGACCAAGTCGCCCGAAGGCCGCGCCGTCCTGCAGCGGCTGATCGACGGCGCCGACGTCGTCATCGACAACTTCCGGCCGGGCGTGATGGAGGCGATCGGCTTCGGCTACGAACAGATCGCGGCGCGCAACCCGCGCCTCATCGCATGCAGCATTTCGGGATTCGGAGCGACCGGTCCGATGCGCGACTATCCGGGCTTCGACCAGATTGCGCAGGGCTTCTCCGGCCTGATGAGTGTGACCGGCACCGCAGCCAGCGGTCCCACCCGCGTCGGCATCGCCATCTGCGATCTGCTTGGTGGCATCTATGCGGCGCAGGGTATCCTGCTCGCGCTCGAAGCGCGTCATCGGACCGGCCGCGGACAGCGCGTCGAGACCTCGCTGCTGGAAGCGATCGTCAGCACTCTGAGCTGGTCGGCGGGCATCTACTTCGATACCGGCAAAACGCCGGGACCCGCCGGCAATCATCATCCGTTGTCGTCGCCGCACGGCGTCTTCATGGGTTCCGATCGGCCCTTCAATATAGCGGTCGGCAACGAGGCGATGTGGCGATCGTTCGTGAAGGTCATCGGACGACCCGAACTCTCTTCCGACGAGCGCTTTACCAAGCTCGGCCGGCGCATCAGGAATCGCGACGAGTTGACCGCCGAGATCAACTCCGCGCTCAAGGCTCAAACGGCTCAGCACTGGATCGACCTCTTCAACGAGACCGGCATTCCTTCAGGGCCGATTCTGACTATCGAGGAGATGTTCCTGCACCCGCAATCGGCGGCGCGCGAGATGCTGGTGAAGCTGGCGCATCCGAAACTCGGCGAGTTCAAGACCACCGGCCTCGGCGTCAAGCTGAGTGACACGCCGGGTCACATCGCGCGGCCGCCGCTGGTCGGCGAGCATACCGACGACGTCCTGACGTCGCACGGCTTTACGCCCGAGGAGATCGCTCACCTGCGCGCCCTCAAAGCCATCCGCTGAAGCCCGCGAAGGAGGCGCTACGGCAACCCGGGGGCGATCTCCGCAGATTCGGCAAAAAAGAAGCACTGTTTAGCAGCCGCAGGTCATCCATACGTCGCAAAAACGAACGGACGGCGAAAATGTTTCACGTGAAACATTTTCGCCTGCCGTTTGTGGGGAAATCCTACACTCTTGACTCGGGCGCCTCGCCGAAGCCCCCCACTCATTGGATCGAAACGTGAGTTTCGAACGGCGAACGTCAAAAGTCCGCGTGACGGGGTCAATTGGGGAATCGGCCGGCTTCAATTCGCCCGAATGCTATAAAAGACGACCGCACCCTCCATTTCTTCTTTCCTGCGCTACCACGACCCGATTTGAACACAGATGTGGTAGCCGAGGATCTATTGTTCATATAGCAAAAGTGCTATAAAAGGGCGGCGGCGGAGTGGACAGTTGAGGTCTTGGACGACGCGGTGGGAGGCGAGTTGCTTTCCTTGCCAAAGGATATGCAGGCTCGCTTCCTCAGAATCGCGGAACTTCTAGAAAGCTTGGGACCGCAACTTGTTGGTTTGCCGGCGCGTGAGACCCTTGGGTGAGAAGCTGTGGGAAATGCGCCTGACCGGAAGGGAGGGAATCGGTCGCGCGATATATACGGCGGTACCGGGGAGACGATTGATCGTCCTGCACGTGTTTGTGAAGAAGACTCAAAAGACGCCGCGGCGTGCGATCGACCTGGCACTTAAGCGTTTGAAGGGGGCAGATTTGTGACGAAGCGCCTGCCGAGAATCAAGAAGAAAATGTTCGCCGATAGTGACGTGCGTGCCGCATACGATGCACTGGCGAATGAATTCGACCTCGCCTGCGAACTGATCGCGGCCCGCGTCCGTGCAGGGCTGACCCAAGCCGAAGTCGCGGAGCGTATGGGGACTACGCAGTCAGTAGTCGCGCGGCTCGAAAGCGGCACTCGGATGCCGAGCGTGAACACGCTATTGAGGTTTGCCAAGGCAACCCGCTCGCGCCCTATCATCAAGTTCCTAGCCGCGTAGCTCTTGAGGGAGGCGGCGGAAACGAGGAAATCGAGGCCGCCCTTAGCGGGTTCGTGGAGAAACCGCGCGCTGGGTTTCTTTATCAAATACCGGGTGAGTCTCCATCAGGTATAGAGGGCCTGATACCACTGGGCGGCGGCGCGTTAGGATTCGCGTTCCATGAAGCCTTCGAGGTTGCGCGAGCGGCCGGTCTGGCGCAGCTTGCGCAGCGCCTTCGCCTCGATTTGCCGGATGCGTTCGCGCGTGACGGCGAACTGCTTGCCGACCTCTTCGAGGGTGTAGTCGGTCTTCTGACCGATACCGAAGCGCATCCGCAGGATTTGCTCCTCGCGCGGCGTCAACGTCGCCAGCACCTTGCGGGTCTGCTCGCCGAGGTTGCCCTGAATAGCGGCCTCGACCGGCGAAGGCGCGAGCTCGTCCTCGACGAAATCGCCGAGCGAGCTTTCCTCTTCGTCGCCGATGGGAGTTTCGAGCGAGATGGGCTCCTTGACGATCTTGAGCACCTTCTGGACCTTGTCCAGCGGCATCTCCATCTGTTCCGCGATCTCCTCGGGGCTGGGTTCGCGACCGAGGCGCTGAACCAGCAGCCGGGTCACGCGCAGGAGTTTGTTGATGGTCTCGACCATGTGCACCGGGATGCGGATGGTGCGGCCCTGATCGGCAATCGCGCGAGACATCGACTGGCGAATCCACCAGGTCGCATAGGTCGAGAACTTGTAGCCGCGCTGATACTCGAACTTGTCCACCGCGCGCATCAGGCCGATGTTGCCTTCCTGGATGAGATCGAGGAAGCCGAGGCCGCGATTGGTGTAGCGTTTGGCGAGGCTGACGACGAGGCGTAAATTGGCCTCGGTCAATTCCTTTTTGGCGCGGCGGCTCTTGTCCTGACCGGACGCGATAGTCTCGATCGAGCGCGCGAAGTCGTCGGTGGGAACTTTGACCCGGCGTTCGACCTCGCGAATGATCTTCTGCGCTTCCTTGATGCGTGCGGCGATATCGACCAGGTTCTCGCGGGTGCCGTTGACCTTGAGGACGTGGCGGCGGTCGTCGGCGTCGGCGGCCTCGCGAATCAACTGGGTTTTGCTGCGGCCGGTCGCGTCTTCATAGCGCTGGATGCGGCGCTGCGACTCGCGCGCGTCCTTCAGCAGGCGGCGCATCTCGCCGATGACGGCTTCATGGACGTGGCGTGAGAGGTCAAGGTCAGCCAGTTCTTCCTTGATGCCGTCCTTGAGCTTGATGAAGAGCTTTTCGAGCCTGGTTTTATTGGGACCCTTCGGCTTCTCCCTGAGCTTTTCTTCGGTGTCCTCGACTTTTGCGCGGAGGAGCTTGAGCTTCTTGACCGAAGCGAAGAGCTTCTTGAGCTGCTTCTCGTTGGCCTCGGGACCGCGCTCCTCGTCGGGATCGGCGTTCGGATCGGGCTCGTTTTCCTCGAACAGGCCGCTTTCACGAAGATCGGTTTCACCGGCCTCGATGCGATCGCCGACCTCGATGACGAAATCGAGCGTCACCGGGGAGCGCAGGACCTCGTTTTCGACCTCGTTTTCGCCGGCCTCGATACGCTTGGCGATCTCCACTTCCTGCTCGCGGGAGAGCAGCTGGAAGTTGCCCATTTCCTTGAGATAGAGGCGGACCGGATCGGAGGATTCGCTGAGTGAATCGGCAACGGCGGGGGTTGCGGCCTCTTCTTCGGGCTCTTCCTTGGACTCGACGTCGCTGTCGTCGTCGCTGCCCGCGGTCGGAACTTCGTCGAGGACCTTGATGTCCATATCCTCGAAGCTCTCGAGCGCCGCGCGCAGGTCGGTCGGCGAGGCGACGTCCTGGGGCAGGAAGTCATTGACCTGGTCGAAAGTCAGGTAGCCCTGCTCGCGGCCGAGATCAACCAGACCCTGCAAATCTTTCCCTTCGTACTTCTGTTTCATGCTTTCTCGCGTCCGTCCTGGCCGGCGTGATGCGCACCGGTCCATGCGCGGTGGAGCGCGACGGTCACAGAGTCGTGCCGCGGCGCGTTGAGGTTATGAGTTCGCGGTGCGCGCGAATGCGAATCCATAGCAGAAGCGGCTGGAGTTGCCAAAGCGTCCGAATATACTGATCAGCTTAGCTATAGTCAAAGCCGAATCATCCCGGCACTCCCGAACTAATCCCACACTTCTTATTATAACAACGAAACCGCTCGCCGTTGGTATTAATTTGAGCAGGCGTTCGAGCCAGCCAGCCGATTATACGCCGGAAAAGCGCCAAGGTCGCCTGATTATGAACAGGTTTGTGAAATCAACGGGGCCGGGGCGGTGTCGTGGATAAGTACGCCTGCTAGTCTGGCAGCGTCTTCGGGGCTGGAGTCACTAATTGCTGATCCACATCCTCATCCTGTTATTGAGCTTCGCGATTATCCTGGCGGGCGCCGAGATGTTCACCAACGGCGTCGAATGGGTGGGAGAGCGGCTGAAGATCTCGGAGGCGGCGGTCGGCAGCCTGCTGGCCGCTGTCGGGACCGCGTTGCCGGAGACGTTGATACCTGCGGTGGCGCTGCTGAGCGGTCCGAACGATCACGCGGCGCATAGCGCGGTGGGGGTCGGCGCGATAATCGGGGCGCCGCTGATGCTGTCAACGCTGGCCTTGTTCGTGATGGGGGTGGCGGCGATCGGGTTTCGCAAGCGCCGCCGACAGATCGCGATGATCGTCCCGCCCGAGGACGTGCGGCGCGACCTGGCCTTCTTTCTACCGGTGTTCCTGGTGCTGATAGCGCTGGGGATGCTGAATCCCGGCGTTGTGGCACGGCGGGCGGCTGCGGCCGGCCTGATCCTCATATATGGCGCGTACGGCGTGACGATGCTGCGGCAGAAGCGCGCGGAAGGAATCGAACTGGAGCACGGACTCTATTTCGAGCGCATTTTTCGGGGCAAGCCGTTGGCGCCGCGCATCAGTATGACGCTGGTGCAAGTGATCGTGGGAGTGCTGGCGATTTTGATCGGAGCAAATGCGTTCGTGGATCAGATCGTGCTGTTTTCTCATCGCGCAAATCTCAATCCCGGCGTGCTATCATTGATTTTGAGTCCGCTGGCGACCGAATTGCCTGAAAAATACAACTCGGTGGTGTGGATTCGCCAGAGCAAGGACCATCTGGCGCTCGCCAATATCACCGGGGCGATGGTCTTTCAGTCGTGTATCCCGGTGGCCCTCGGGCTGGCGTTTTCGGAGTGGCATCTGACGCCGCCGGAATTGCTCGCGGGCGCGATCGGGCTGATCTCGAGCGCGATCTTCTATATCAACGTGCGCGACGGTGAACTCGGCACCCCGACCCTGATGATCGGTGGACTCGGCTACGTGGTATTTATCGCGGGGCTGGGATTGTTGGGGCTCTTTTGAAGGCACGAGCGATGGGATAGGCGCACAGGACCCCGCCAAATGAATCGCTATCAATCAATTTCGGAGCAGTTTTACGGCAATCGGCTGCTCTTCGGCGATCCTGCCGACGCGGGCGTGGTCGCGGTGGAAATCGCGTCACGCAATGAAGTCGAGGTCTTCAAGCGTCGCGCCGGTGCGAACGGTACTGAAATAGTTCGCGAGCGGCGGCCGCTCAGGCTGTTCATCCTGATCGCGGATCGCAGCCTGCTGAATGGATTTTCGGGCGCGCATCAGATCGTCGATCTGGCCGGCGACTTCCATTTTCGCCATGCCGTGATGTTCGAGAATAACGACGCTTTCGAGGCCGCGCGGCGTCACCTACGGATGACCAGCGGCATGACCGGCGGAGCGACCGACGCGCCGTGGTTCGCACTGACGGATCCGGTCGAGCAGTACCTGATGCTGACCGGGACGACATTTTTCATGGGCCTGCAGTTCGGCGACCTGCGGCGTATGCAGATCGATCTCGAGACCTACATCAGCCCGGGCTTCGAGTTCCCGACGGCGGCGCGCGAGGGCGACCGCATCGTCGCGATCGCGATGAGCGACAGCGAGGGCTTCGAGCGGGTGCTGCGCGGCGACGCGATGGACGAGCGCGCGATGATCGAAGAGCTGGTGAAGGTCGTGCGCGAGCGCGATCCGGACGTAATCGAAGGGCATAACCTGTTTCGCTTCGACTTGGAATACCTGGAAGAGCGCGCGCGCAGGCATCGAGTGAAGCTGGCGCTGGGGCGCGACGGCAGCGGCCTGCGCGGACGCCCCTCGCGCATGCAGATAGCGGAGCGATCGATCGCGTTTCGCCGCTACGACATTTACGGACGCAGCATTATCGACACGTGGATTCTCGCGCAGCATTACGATATCGCGAGCCGCGCGCTGGAGAGTTTTGGCCTGAAGGATCTCGCGATTCATTTCGGACTGGCGCGCGAGGGCCGGGTGTATCTGGATGCGTCGCGGGTGAGCGAGCATTTCGAGCATCGGCCGGAAGAGCTGTTTGCCTACGCACTCGACGACGTGCGGGAGACGCAGGCGCTGGCGGAAGTGCTGTCGCCGAGCTACTTCGTGCAGGCGCAGATTTTTCCATATTCGTTTCAGAACGCGGTGCTGCGAGGAAACGCGACGAAGATTAACGCGCTATTGATGCGGGCATATCTTGCGGCGCGGCACTCGATCAGTGCACCGTCGGCGCCGAGCGAAGTTCTGGGCGGCTACACCGAAGTACGGCGGTGCGGCGTCGCGCGCAACGTGCTGCATTGCGACGTGACGTCGCTGTATCCGTCGCTCATGATCGAAGGGAGCCATCGGCCGGCGTCGGATCGGCTGGGCGTGTTCCTCAAAATGCTGACCGACCTGCGGAGCTTTCGCGTGCAGGCCAAAGCGGCGGCGCGCGAACTCGAGGGTTCCGAGCGGCGCGATCTGGAGGCGCTGCAGCAGACTTTCAAGATCCTGATCAACTCGTTTTACGGCTACCTCGGTTTTGCGCTTGGCCATTTCAACGACTTCGCGGTCGCCAATACCGTCACCCGCAGCGGGCGCGAATTGATCCAGCGGGCGGTGGCGGAACTCGAAACGCGGGGCGCGGAGGTGATCGAGGTCGATACCGACGGGATCTACTTTGTAGCACCGTTTGCGCTGGACGACGAGGCGGCTGCGCAGGCGCTGATCGAACAGATCGGCACTGCTATGCCGGCGGGAATCAGGCTGGAAATCGACGGCCGTTATCCCGCGATGTTCAGCTACAAGATGAAGAATTATGTGCTGCGCGACGATCGCGGCGAGATGACGATTCGCGGGTCGGGGCTCAAGTCGCGCGGGCTTGAACGCTTTCAGCGGCAGTTCATGGAGGAGCTGTTCGGCCTGTTGCTGGAGGATCGGCGCGCGGAGATTCCCAAGCTCTACGAAGATTGGCGAGGGCGTATCGCTCGGCATGAAATCGGCATTAGAGACCTGATGAAAACCGAGACGCTGCAGGATTCTCCCGAGACTTACCGCGATAAAATCGGCGGCGGGCGGCGCAACGTGTCGGCGGCGTACGAACTGGCGTTGAAGGCGTCGCGGCCGTATCTGAGCGGCGATCAGATTTCGTACTATGTGATCGGACGCGGCGCCGGAGTGAAGGTGAGCGCGGGTGCGAAGATGGCCGCCGAGTACAATCCGGCGAATCCCGACGAGAACGTGGAGTACTACCTGGCGAAGATCGCGGACCTGTACGAGAAATTCCGACCGTTCGCCGAACGTGCAGGACTGTTTTCGCCTGCCGAGATTGAACCGGAGGCGCCGGAGGCGGGGAATCAGCTGGAGTTGTTTCCGAGCGTCGTCGCAGAGTTGGCGGAAGGATAGGGCGTGCGTCGAATTTCGGCGTTTATTTTATGCGAAGCTGGAGAATCGCGCACAATGACGCTACAACATAGCGTGGCGCGATTGTGATGCGCCCAGGCATTCGGGAGTCATACGAGGATGGCGCAGACACAAAATCCGGAGCAGCAGGCAACACTCGACTGGAATAAGGTCAAGGCCTTCGCGGGCCAGATGACCAACGATCTGGGCGCGGCGATGCAGGGTGCGCTCACCTATATCGGCGATCGGCTGGGCATTTTCAAGGCGCTCGCCGCGGCGGGGTCAGTCACGGTGGGGGAACTCGCGGCGCGCACGAATCTCAACGAACGCTACCTGCGGGAATGGCTCGGCGCGATGACGGCGGCGAAATATATCGAGTACGATCCGGGTAGTGCGCGCTATACGATGGCGCCCGAGCACGCGATGATCCTTGCGAATGAAGAGTCGCCGTTTTTCATGGGCGGATTCATGCAGATGATCGTGCCGGAAGTCTCGATGGCGCCGAAGCTGATCGAGTCGTTCCGCACGGGCAAGGGACTGCCGCAAAGCGAGTATCCGCCGGAAGTATTCGAGGCGATCGAGCGCGGTTCGGCGCCCATTTATCGGCATCAACTGGTGCGCAAATGGATTCCGACGATGGCCGAAGTCGAGGCGCGGTTGAAGGAAGGGGCGCTCGCGTTGGACGTCGGCTGCGGCAGCGGGCGCGGCGTAATCGCGATGGCGGCCGCCTTCCCGAACTCGCGCTTCCATGGCTACGATGCGCATCAGGGGTCGGTGGATCGTGCGCGCGCGAATGCCACGGCGGCGGGCGTCGCCGATCGGGTCGAGTTCGGTGTTGTCGATTGCACCAGGCTGCCAGCGGAAAAGTTCGACTTCATCTCTTGCTTCGACGTGATTCACGACTCGATAGATCCGGTCGGTCTTTTGAAGTCGATTCGTGGGGCGCTCAAGCCCGACGGCGCGTTCCTGATGGTCGAGATGAATGTATCGGCGCGTCCCGAAGAGAACATTAATCCGATCGGGCGGATGATGTACGCGGCGAGCACGCTCTACTGCATGACGGTATCGTTGGCGCATGGTGGCGCGGGTATCGGTGCGTTGATGGGCGAGGAAAAAGCGCGGGAACTCGCAGCGGAGGCGGGCTTTACGCGGTTTGTTCGCTTGCCGGTGAAGGACGCGTTTTCGGCGCTCTATGAGCTGCGGTGTTGAGCCAAAGTGCGTCTCTACCGGTCTGTAACATTAGAAGTGGACAATTTACGAGGCTAAAGCACAGTTCTAAATTTTAATCGGCCTTATGGCGGCCAACGCGGACGGCCTCAATATCCTGCGCCGTGCGAACGTCGGCAAGGAAAAGCAGAGCGCCGTGGGCTGCAGAACCGCGATGCTATTCAGCTGTAACATGCCACTAGTGAAGCTCTGCACAACCGGGTCGTCATTCTGAACGGAGTCTGCGGAGTCAGGAATCCGGGGATTTTCGCTGCGCTAGAATGACGGATGGGCCTTGTGCAGAGCCTCCTTAGGGGTGCAGCTCGGCGCAACCGAAGTAAGGCAGGACTTCAAAGATTTGCGCGGATGGTGGTAGTGTCCTAATTTGAATTCGCTTTCAATCAATTCTTGAAGCGTCCGCAAATAGGACACCGGCGTGGATCGTCGCTTTCGCGTTAATGGCGCGCGTGATGAGCCAAAAAGGTCGCGTACATTGGCGTCGACGGGAGAGCCACCCTAGCTCAGTTGGTAGAGCAGCTGATTCGTAATCAGCAGGTCGTCGGTTCGAATCCGACGGGTGGCTCCAGAGATCCAATGAAATCAGATAGTTATGAAGCTAGTGAATCCGCTGGATAACCATCTTCATTCTGTGTCACCACTGTGTCACCACCAAGAACGGTACAGTGACTTCAATGCCCCTCGGCTCGCGGACCCGCTCAATGCTAATCAACAGGCCTAGCTTGGACTATCCGACGACCGCACAGGTCTCGGTCCTCACCACCGCGCAACCGTCAGCTGATGAACGCCAAAAACTGCTTTCCCAGATCGGTCGTGCGCGGCGTGAGCATCCCCTGTGGCGTCATCATTACGTTCACCTTGGATCCCTGAGCAATCAACCCCCGATTCTCGAGGTCTCTGCACAACTGCTCGCAGAAAGGACCCTGCCCATTTAACTCCGGCACGCAATGGAAGAGCAGCAACTGGAGTCCGCCGCCAAGGATCTGAAACCGTTTACCCGCTGCTGCCACGACAGCCACCGGATCATCGAACACGGCGAGAACGCGAATGTGCGATATCGTCAACTCATCAATAAACCGGAGAAAGATCAGTTGTCGATCATCGTCAGGTGCGGACTTCAACGCAGAGTTTCGAACCGCGTTCCGCAAAGCGCGCAGCTTTTCCTCTTGATGCGTTCGCATCGCGATCTGGTTCGCGTGGAGAACAGCAGTGAGAAATTGCTCATTGTCGTCGAGTGGCTTTGAAAGGTCAGAGACGCGATCTTGAAGTTCGGAAACGACTCCAGCCAGTTGCTCCAACCAACTTTGCTGCCTTCGCGAGTAAGGCTCGGCCAGGAACTCTGACAATACAGCAAGCGGGCCACCGATGACTGGTATAGCGGATATTCCCGCCTCCGCGATCTTCAAAGCGATCGCACCTTTTCCTTCTTTCGGTGGCTTCTCCATTTGCCCCTCTATCCGCCGTCCTACTCGCTGCACTAGGACTAGCGCCTTCTCCGGGGACCGACGCGTTTATCGAGCGTTCTTCACGTCACGACGATAGGCAACCCTCCTGACACAGGCAAGTGGCACAGAATCTGCTGAACTGCTGAAGCCAGCGAGCACAAATTCATAGCAAGTGCTCGACCGTAGCAACGGAGCGTCAGTATGGAAGGCAGCGTCTATCTCAAAGCGCGGCAGGAATGGGACGAGCGCTACGCTGATCTGGTTCTCGGCAAACGTAACTGGCAGATCACCGCCGCCGGCATGATGGCCATAACGCTAGTGCTGGCCTTCGGGATGGTCTGGGTCAGCACGCGAAGCAAGTTCGTTCCATACGTCGTCGAAGTCGACAAGCTGGGCTATGCGATCGGCGCGCCGAGCGCGCTCACCGAGAACACCTCGCGGATCAGCACTGACCGGATGGTGCGGTACGAGCTTGCGGCTTTCATCCGCAATGCTCGCGAGGTGATCACCGATCCAGCAGCCGAGCATCAACTCATCGGACAAGTGTACAGCCGCGCTCGTGGACCGGCTTACAAGTTTCTCGAGAACTACTACCATGAGAACGACCTCGAACATGATCCGTTCAAGGTTGCTCAGCACCAATCCGTCAGCGTCCAGATTGATTCGATCCTGCCCTTGTCGAAGGCGACGTGGCAGGTGCGATGGACCGAGGAAGCATCAGGGCTCGACGGGTCTCCTGTCGCCACGAGTCATTGGGAAGCGGCGCTCGATACCTCGATCATTTCCGAAACCTCGGACTCCTCGATCCTGGAGAACCCGCTCGGCTTCTATGTCACGCAGCTCAATTGGACCGAGCAGCGGAGTTAGGAGGCGATCACCATGAAGTTCATCGGCAAATTCGGTTTCATCGCGCTCTCGCTGACGCTCGGCGCCTGCTCGGCGAAGCAAGCGCCACCACCACCGCCGCTGACGCTAGTCACTAAGGCCGTACCACCTCCCGAGCCGGAGCCCGCACCGCTCACCGGCGCTCAGCTACTCGCACAACAGCCCCAAGAGGTTCAGGAGGCGGTCAAGCAACATCAGCAGGACGGCGCGTGGCAGGTCTATAAGACGCCGCGCCGCGATTTTTACCCGTACGATGAAGGACAAGAGCCTGCGGTTGACTGCGCTCCGCTTCGCACGACAGACATCCAGCTTGAGCCAGGCGAGACGATCACCGACGTTGCAAGCGGCGACAGCGAACGCTGGCTCGTGACGCCCGCTTCATCAGGCGATCCGCGCAATCCCACTCCGCATCTTGCGATCAAACCTACAGCCGCGGGCATCAGCACCAATCTGACGATCTACACGACGAAGCACATTTACCACCTGATGCTGCGCTCGCGCGCCGGACGCGAAATACAGGAAGTTGCCTTCTATTACCCGGAAGATCTCGAACAGGCGATGCAGAATGCCGACCACACAGCCGCCGAGGCGCGTGACCCTCAATCGCAGCCGGACGTAGTGGTCGCTTCTCTGGCTTCGCTCGATCCGGGCGCTCTCAATTTTTCTTACACGGTGTCTGGACCAAAGCTGCCGTGGAAGCCGGTCCGAGCATTCGATGACGGCACGCACATCTACATCCAGATGCCCGCGATTGCTCGCGCCCTTGAACTGACAAATACGTCAGATCGATATCGACCGACAGACGCGGCATGTCGCGAATGAACAGATTGATGCCAGTGCCTCCCTTGAGCGCGAAGCAGTCTTCGCGCGCAACTTCGGGCAGGGCTCGCACGACCAGCGCGGCCTGCTTGCGATAGACTTCACTGAACGGCATCGAGGTTCTCCGGCACCGTTATCTGATAGGCACGGTCTAGCTTGCCGCCTTTTACAAGCATGCGCTTGCCTTTGCCGAGGTCGACGGCGGCCCGATCGATCCGTTTCAACCACGCGTGCTGATGACGGTCGGCAAAGAAGAAGAAAAGCCTTTTTACCTTGATGCTCCGACAGCGAGTCAGCAGCTTTTGGAGCTGCTGCGGACGCATATTCGAGAGCCCCTCCATCAATTTGTCCGCTTGTTCAAAACTCTCTCGCCCCGGCAACTCATCGAGCGCTTCAAGGATCGCCCGCTCGGGTGCCGATAGAACGAGGCCCCATTCCCACCCCCCCCCAAGGCAGGACGAGAAAGCCGGCGTCCGCCCCCCGGCTCGGTTGCGCCTTGACGCCCATGATCAAATTCATGAACGACTTTTGATCCGCTTCGGCCGTGAAGAGTCTGCGCCTGTTGCGATAGATGAAACGGACCTTCCCCCGGCAGCTTGCTGAGCCAATTTGGCGGCGTTCCGGTCCGTAGAGGTAGACCTCTTTCATCGTTGGCCGCAGGTAGTGCGCCTACCCTTGTATTTCGAGCGCAGTACGTCCGCCAACCACCAGAGGTTCTTTCAGAATCGTCTGAAGCGAGATCACGATCTGCTGCCAGCTTAAGGAGCCGCGGGGCCGCTGATAGACGCCGCGCGTTGGCTGTCGCAGCCAGCCAGTCCGCACGTAATGGCTGAGGAGCTGGCGCGAATAGCCGTGCCGTATGAGCCAGGACGAAGTAACGAGTAGTCCTTCGGGGAGCTGCTTTTCGAGGAGGTCTAAGTGCTGAGTTTGTTGTCCAGCCATCTTTGATATATTAGCACAAAGTCAAACCGAAACGCGTAGTTGAAAATTACTCATATCAACCAATCAGATTAGACAAATATGATGTACCTTAAACCACGTCGAAGCGGCATCTTTCTATGGAACCCCGAGGCATCTACCGAGGTCCAAAGAGCGAAGTCCTAGGGGATTTCGCTCTGAAAAGGTTCGACATCGGGTGGCGGAGGTGTCGTTCCGCTCGATAAGGTACACCCTTCTCTATCCTAACGCGGTCCACTACGACGCGCCGCGGACGCCTCATGCCGAGGAGCTGATGAGCGCATCTTCAGATTTGTTCGAAGCCTCACAGACCATAGCGCTCGCGCATGTACTTCGCCCACGAATCTCGTCGCGGGTCAGAACCAGCGACGGCAGAGATCACAACGCCCGGATCGATGCTCAGCAGCTCCACCCTTCCGAACAGAGAACGAAACTCTTCGATGGCTTCCGTGCTACCGGAATCATTGCTTGGATGTAAACACACTGCGAAGTCGGCCCATTTCGCCCCGCCTTTCTTTACTAGAGACTGCGCCAAGACCCTATTGCGCATGAGTTGATAGAGCCCGCAGCGAAATGGACAAGCTGCCTGTGGAGCAAGCGACTCAAATGTGGGTGGCGGGTTTGTAGACTTCAAGATCTCCCAATAGCGTCGTTTCTCTTCTGAAACCATCCAGCAATTCGCTTCGGGATTTGCGAGCACAGCCCTCGCATCCAAGCAAGGCGACGGATCCATGTGCATCTTCTTCTGGTGCTTGAATCCCCGACATGTCCCAAACGCTCGGACAACTTCACCTCGATCAGAAGAAAACCTAATGGTACCGAGCCGCGATATACCTCGAATGCCACGTCCACCTGCGTAGGTTGTCTAGTAATCGCCTCACCCAACCATTCGGGGCCATCACTTGGAGTGTACTCCAGGTATACTCGCACTTCGTCGGTCAGTTCTGTGAAACGATGCGGCACCAGCTGATCATAGACTACCCGTGCAAGACCCCAATCAGCGCCATCCTCGACCGTCTGCTCCACCATTCGATCACGATCAACATCAAAGGCGAAAGCTTCAGACTCAAGGAGAAGCTCAAGGCCGGACTGATCAGACCTAAACTCGTCAGCCCCGCAGACGCATGAAGGTGGTGGCTTCTATACGGAGCGGCGAGGGGGCGGCCCCCTCGCGCTCCCCAGGGAGCGCCTGACCAAACCTCGAAATTAAAGTTTCTGGTTTTGATAGGTAATCAGCGCAACCCGATAGGGCCCTAACATGTGCTCTCTTGGTTGCAGATATTGCAGCTGTGGAAGTGTGCTTCATTTTTGAAACGAGACCCCCATCGCCTGCTCCAACGCCACTTCTCCGGCGAAAAACTGGTTGGCATTCTGAAGGTAGGTGATGCGCGCCGCGTAGGCGCTCTGCAACGCCGAAGACAATGTCAGGAAGTCAACTTTGCTCGTCCGGTAAGCCACCAACGACACTTCAAAGTTCTTGTCGGCCAAAGGGATCAGCGATCCGCTGTATTCCTGCGCTGACTCGTAGGCGAATTGGGCGGACTGGTATAATTGGGTGACGGTTGCTTCAGTTTGGCTCAGGTCGGAGTTCACACCGTAACGAGCGGCTTGCAACGAATGTTGCCCCGAGTGCACGTCCTCGCGTTGATGGATCCAGAAAAATATCGGGAGGTTAAATCCGATGGAGAATGTATTTCCCTGCGTCACAGTGGGCAGCGGCTGCGCCCCGGGCTGCAGGATGTAGTCGAACTCATATCCGACCGTATAGTCGGGCAGATATTCCATCTCAGCCAGTTTCAGCGCCGTGCTGGAATTTTTCTCCGTCAGCGCGGCTTCGAGTATTTCCTGGCGCGCGTGCGTTGCGGTATCGACCGCTTTATCTAGCGACAATTCCAGACGTTTCAGCTGGATCTTCTCGTCAATGTTCAACGGTGAGGCGGGTCTTCGATCGAGCAAGTGATTCAGCCCCACGCGGTCGTTGGCTCGGTTGGTCTCGTACTGACGCTGCTGCAATTGAGCCTGAGCGAGAGCGAATTCGGCACCCACGAGATCAGATTGGGTCGCCTGGCCAGCCGCGTATTGGGTTTCGGCCACGTGAACGACCTGCTTGAGATTCGCGATATTTTCGGCGTTGATTCCAATCAACGCCTCATCGAGCAATACCTGGTAGTACGCTGTCTCGACGCCAGCTCGCAGATCGCGTATCGCGGCCTCATACGTTAAATCTGCGATCTTGGCAGCCCGCCTGGCTTCGTCCACCTGTAACAGCGCTTTTCCCGGAAACTGGAAACTCTCGCTCAGTGAATGGGCGTGCTCCGACGCGTTGAAATCCTTGCTGCTGTCAAGATTCGAGTAAGTGAACGTCGGATCCGCCGGCGCATAGTTCTGCAAGATTTGATGTTGAGCGGCGTCCCATTGCTCTTTCGAGGCTTTCACAAGTGGATTCACTTCGATGGCAACCTCGACCAACTCTTCGACCGTCAACGGCGGCACTTCCGCTGCCTTCACTGTTCCAATCGAAGTCATGAGAAACACCAAGCTAATGGCAACCCACAAAGGCACATCTCCCTCCTGCATTTCATCGCGGCGGTCAGAGCGACGTGCAGTCTTGGGCTTAGCCGACCGGAAGGGCGCACCGTGGGAATCAATGGCCGCTCATCGCGTGCCGAGGATTCCCGCTGCTGTATGTCCGAGATAGTTAGTGCGAGAGGGGCGAACGCCCGTTCGGACAGTCTTGTGAGAGGGAATCGGGAAAGACAGAGCTAGTATTACTGCGAAAGCGGCCTTTGCTGTCAGCGTCCGGTTCAAAAATTGTCGAGGGCAAAGGTCCCGGCACGAGCCGGCAAGCTTGTCAAAGAGCCTGAGATGCCCTCCTACAGTGAGTGACATAAGTAAACAAGTGCGACGAAATTAGGCAAACGAGGATTTCGGGATAAGTATACCGCCGTTGGTCGCATTGTCGACAACGGCGGACAGCCCGTTGAACCAAAACAGCGGGGCGAGCGCGCTCATTGCATCACTGGCTGTTGCGTTCGTCGCGAAGTCCAATTTGGTTGCGGAGCAGGTACATAAGCGTCGGCTGAAACACCCGGGTCAGGAGAGCAATTGAGATCGCTCCACCGATTACGACGATCGCCAAGGGACGTTGCGTCTGTGACCCTATCCGGGTGGAGAGTGCCGCCGGGAGTAAGCCCAAGCCATCGACCAATGCCGTCATCATGACTGCTCGAAAACGTCGATCGGCGCCCATTACGATGGAATCGAACGAGGAATAGCCATCTTCCCAAAGCTGGCGAATGTAGAAGTTCAACAAAATGCCATCCATGATGGCGATTGCAAAAATCGAAATGAATCCTACTCCGGCGGAGACGCTGAACGGGGTGCCTGTGACGACGAGTGCGAGAACCCCGCCCAGGCATGCGAGCGGAACCTGCGCCATCAAGATGAGGGTGTTGATGACTGACTGCGTTGCGGCGAACAGGACCCCCATGATCAAAATCAGAGCAATCGGAACGACGACCGCCAGACGCCGGTTCGCGGCCTGCAACTCGCCATACTCACCGGCCCATTCCAGGTGGGTACCTTCGGGCAGGTGAACTTCCTGAGCGACCCGCGATTTGGCTTCGGCCACAGCTCCCTGCAGGTCCCGGCCGGTCACCGAGAAGCGCACCGGTACGTAGCGTTGCAGGTTTCCCCGATAAATGAATGACGCTCCTTCCGAGGCCTCGACCCGCGAGATCTGGCCAAGCGGAACGTTTCCGCCGGTCGGCACATTGACGCGAATGTCGCGCATCGCATCGATCGTTTGGCGGTATTCCGGTTTCCAGCGCACCACTAAATTGAATTCGCGATCACCCTCGAGTACGTGCGTTACCGCCTGACCGCCGATTGCGGCCTGCACGATCGCCGCAACGTCACCGGTATTGAGTCCGTAACGCGCCGCTGCAGCACGATCAGGCTCGACGACGATGTTGGGCTGACCGAGGGAGCGGAACATGAAGACGTCGGTTACGCCCCGCACTCGCTTTAGGATCGCGGTAATGTGGTTGGCAATTGCTTCGTCGGTATCGAGATCATAGCCGAAGACCTTGACCGCATTCGAACCAGCCTTAACTCCTGAAAGCGCCTCGTCAATGTTGTCCTCGATGTTCTGTGAATATGAAAAGCTCACTCCGGGAAATCGTGCGCGAAGCTTTGCGTCCATCTGGTTGACGAGGCGCTCCTTAGTCATGCCTTCCGGCCATTCCGATGCGGGTTTGAGGTCCACTGGAAACTCAATGCTGAAGAAACTGGTCGTCTCAGTACCGTCATCGGGGCGTCCCAACTGCGATACAACGCTGGCAACCTCAGGAAACGATAAGAATACGTTACGCATCTGGCTCACGAGCGCAGCTCCACGCGGTAGATTTATAGTGGTCGGCATGATGGCGTGCGCCCAGATATTCCCCTCTTCCAATTTCGGCAGAAATTCTCCCCCTAAGCGGGGGAACAATGACAACCCTCCAATCACGAGCAATGTGATGATCGTCAAAGTGAGGCGCGGCCATTGGAGAATCCGGATGAATAGCTGGTGATAGAAACGCGAAAAAGCCTCCCAGATAAAGTTGTGGGTCTCCTTCATCCCTTTGTGGAGCAATAGGGAACTCAGCGCCGGAGATAGCGTCACAGCCAGAAGGATCGCCGTCACCAAAGCGTATGAGTAGGTGTGGGACATCGGAGAAAAAATCGCGCCTTCCACTCCGCGCATCGTGAACAAGGGCAAAAAAGCGATCAGGAAAATCAACGTTGAGAAGAACATCGGGCCGCCGACCTCCTGAGCCGCGCGCCCAATGCAACCGAGCGTATTCTCTGAAGCAAACTCATTGGCCGTCAGCTGGCGAAAGATGTTCTCGACCACGATGATTGTGGAGTCGATGATGATACCGAAGTCGACCGCTCCGAGTGACAACAGATTCGCTGGTGTATCCGTGAGATGAAGCAGGATGAAGGCGCCGAACATCGCCAGTGGAATATTTATCGCCGCGATGATCGCGGTACGCAGATTGCCGAGGAAGAAAAGCAAGACGATGAAGACCAGTATCATTCCCAGTGATAAGTTTTCAAAAACGGTGCGAAGCGTGGTATACACCAGCCCCGTACGGTCATAGTACGGGACTATCTTATAGCCCTTCGGCAGAATCCCCGTCTCATTGAGTTGCTTGACCTTCTCCTCGACGCCCTGCAGGGTCTTGAGCGTGTTGCCGTACTTGCGCATCAGGACAATGCCAGAGACCACCTCATCCTGGTAGTTCATCCCCACGATCCCCAGTCGCGGTGACCAACCAACCGAAACGTCACCAACATTACTGATCTTGATTGGTGTGGACTTGTTGGTGGCGAGCACGATGTTACTGATGTCGTCGAGCGAATGGATCATGCCAAGGCCGCGGACATCAAAGGCCTGTTGCCCGACGTTGAGGTAACTACCTCCCGAATTAGTGTTAGAGTTCTGAATCGCGGCGATGACCTGTGATAGCGGGATGGCATAGTAGTTGAGTTTCGCCGGATCAAGATCGACGTGATACTCCTTGGTTAGCCCACCAAAGCCCGACACGTCGAGTACTCCGGGCACCGTCTTTAGCTGTTTTTCGCAGATCCAGTCTTCGACTTCTTTCTCTTTGACGAGATCATGATCAGGGCCTTGCACAGTATATCGATAGATCTCGCCGATCGGATTTTCCGGCGAGAGACCTGGCTGTATGCCTTGCGGCAGCGTGACGAAAGTCAATTGATCGATGGTCTGGGTCCGATCGAATTCGTAATCGCTCCCCCAGTCGAAATATAGCCGGATATCGGATAGCCCATAGAGTGAAATCGATTCCATCGAAGTCAGATGAAGCATCCCGCTCATTCCGTACTCAGTCGGAACGGTGACTAACCGCTCGACTTCCTCGGCGCTCAGCCCGGTTGGGAGCGTTAGTATCTCTGTCATCGGTTGAACCGGATCGGGATAGGCTTCGATGTCTAATTGGGTAAACGAATACATCCCTGCAAACAGGAGCAGAACCGCCGCGGCGATCACTACGACCCGCTCACGGAGCGCGATGGCCATTAGCCACTGAATCATTGTCGTGTTGCAACCATCCTGATGGCCCGAAAAATCCGGCAGTTAAGAGCTCTCGCCCTGCGCTTCGTGCCACATTTCATCTACTTGAAGTGCTTCAGTGGTAACGACGCGATCGCCCGGATCGAGCCCCGAGATCACTCGCGCATAGCCCTGCTGGCTCCATGAACCGATGACCACCTCGCGCCGCTCGAATCGGTTATCGCCCAGGGCCACATATACGAAGTAATTTTCAGTCTCGAAGATCACGGATTCGAGCGGCACGATGAGCGCCTGCCCCGGCCGTACCATGATTTTCATTGTCGCGAGCATCTGCGGCTTCAGTCTGAGTCCCGGATTGTTAACCTGGCAACGGACCTGGAGCGTGTGCGTGTTCGGATCGATGTTCGGGCTGATGCGCGCGATGGTCCCACGGAAAACTTGATCAGGATAAGCGGTGGTTACGGCTTCGAGTTGCTGCCCGACTTGCACACGGGCCAACTCGTCCTCGTAAATGTCACCAGTGATCCAGACATCATCGAGTGTGCCCACGGAATAAAGCACGTCCCCGGGATTCACCGCCGACCCGCGTAGCGCCTGATTCTGCACTACCGTTCCGCTGATTGGCGCCCGCATAACAAAGGTTGGGGATGCGGTTTTGATCATTTCGATCTGGTCTGGCTCGACGCCCAAAAGCTCAAGCTTTTTTTTGGCCGCTTCGACCATCGAGTCCGCGAACTCCTGATCGCCCGCGCTTCCGTCTGCCAACGCCGGTACGGACATTTTAGCCTGAAGATATTCCGCTTCCGCGGTCATCAAGTCCGGACTATACAGCGTTAAAATAGGCTGCCCCCGACGCACCGAATCCCACTGGGACACGCGTACTTCTTCGATTCGGCCAGATACCCGGGAAATTATGTTGGCAACGCGGCGGTCGTCGAAACTAATCTGGCCGGTGGTGACCACCATGCCTGGCAACTGGACCATCTGCACAGTCCCCGTTGCAGGTGGTGTTCTAACTTCCAACTGAAGCAGCTCGGGGCCTCCGCTCTGACGGACTAATCTGGGATTCGTGGTAGTCGGTTGGCCTGAGCCCTCGCTCGCATTCTCCGAGCTATTACAACCAACACTAAGGGCCGCGACCAACGAAATCAGTCCGCAAACGAAAAGAAGCGATCGCGATCCTTGGCACGACCACTTACTCACTGGAGAGTGCCTCCTGCCGCTTGCTCCAAAGCGACCTTTTGAGCGAGTAGCTGATTCACTGCCTGCAGATAGGTCGAGCGCGCGTCGCTTTGCTGACGAAACGTACTAATAAGGGTAGTGAAGTCAGTCTTGCCACCCTGGTACGTAACCAACATTACTTGAAATGCCTGGCGAGCTAGAGGAATGAGAGTATTACGATACAGAAGCGCGGTTTCACGCGAACGCAGAATTTGCCGATAGATAGTGGTCACCTGTCCTGCAGTTTGGATGCGAACGGACTCGAGGTCCTCCCTTGCGGCATCGAGATCCTGATGTGCCCGCTTGATATCCTCGTTCTTGGCCCAAAAGAAGAGCGGCAGGTTAAACCCAACCTGGAAATTCCAGTCCTGGGTGTGATTTGGAGCGGGGGCGAAGCTCGCGATCAACCAATGGTCGAAACCGAATCCCAACGTGTAATCGGGGGCGTACTCGAGTTGCGCGAGCGTGACCGCAGTATCTTGATTTTGCTCTGTCAATGCCGCCTGCAGTATTTCCTGGCGGCTGCTCACGGCCCGATCGATCACCTGGTCGAGCGTTGCCTCGAAACTGGCGAGATCGAAAGTTGGATCAACTTCCAGGGGCTCATCCGGCCTTCGATCAAGCAGAATGTTGAGGGCGGTTTTGTCGTTAGCGATAGTTACTACCTGCTGTCGCGCAAGTTCGCGACTGGCTTCTAGTGCGAATTTCGCATTTATATAGTCGCCTTGAGTAGCGAGGTTTGCGGTATAGGCGATCTGGGTGACCTTCAGCACCCGCTCTAGGTTCGTGAGGTTTTCATTGATCAAGTCGTTCAGAGCCAGATCAAGCTGGATTTGGTAGTAGGCGGTTTTGGCCTGCGCCGTCACGTCCCGAACTGCCGCCCTATAGGTGAGGCCAGCGATCTCGGCAGTTCGCTCGGCGGTTCGGCCCTGCAGCACGCCCTTCCCTGGAAACTGCAGAGCTTGAGTGATGGTCAGGTTGTGAAGTCCTGAGTCTGAAAGGAAGCCTCTCCAACTATCCTGATTTGAAAAGCCAAACTGCGGGTCAGCCGGTGTATAGTTTTGGATGATCTGGTGCTTCGCCGATTCCCATCGAAAGCGTGCGCCCCGGACCTGCGGATTGACCGTCTGAGCCTGAACAACAGCTTGATCCAGAGACATCATCTGGGCGAATGCCAACGCCGGCACTATCATCAGTCCGAGAACAACTGCGACGGAAAGTAGGCTTATGGTTCGCATTCTCTCTCCGCGCTGCGCTCGAGATTGAGCCATTCGAGCGCCTCGACTGCTCAAGGTGCGTGATTTAGATCCCTCGCTCGGAACCCAATTTGCGTGCCATGCTCAGTCGATCGTGAAACGGGAATGCGCAAGTGGTGTTACTGCGCTAAAAGCGAGAAAATAACTCGCGAGCTGAGCGAAGCTGCATCTGGCGGTAAGAGGAAAACGGGAGTTCGTTCCGGCAATTTGCAGGTGTCAGGTCGCGGCACGTGGCCCACGGACGAGGCTATGAAATCGGCTCCCCCGCCGGGAGGACTAGCGATATGCGTGTTCCTCTTCCGTTCTCGCCCACCAGGCATGAGATCGCCCCACCGTGCGCCTCCACAATCTGCCGGCACAGATAAAGCCCAATGCCGGCACCCCAGGTTCCACTTTGATCGCCAATGGTTTGTTGTTCCACGCGAAAGAATTTGTCAAAGACGCGCTCGCGAAATACAGCTGGAACTCCAGGTCCGCTGTCCGTCACGGCGATTTGCAGCATCGCTTTTCCGTTACTTCCGGCGTTTTGCATGGACGCGTTGATTGACACCGTGCCAGTACGCGGTGTGTATTTGAGCGCGTTGCTCAAGAGGTTGGTGAGCACCATTGTCAATCTTGCGGGGTCGCCGCAAAGGAGGGCGGCCTGCCCGTTACAAACGACGCTCAGTGTCACCTCTGCATCCTCGAAGCGCGGGCGGAGGGATGTCACCGCGCGATCGATTACGGCCCTAAGATCGACATTCTCACGTGTGAGTCGAAGCTGCCCCGCCTCTATCCGGGTCAAATCGAGCAGCTCGTCAATGGTACTTGCAAGCTCGTGGCATCCGAGGATAGCTGTGGCTAGAATCTCGTGCTGCCGGTCGGTGAGATTTTCGGCTTTCTCATGGAGCAACAGCAGGTTCATACGCAAGGTCGTAAGCGGCGTCTTCAGCTCGTGCGACGCCACCCCTATGAGCTCCGTCCGTAATTCGTCCAACCGCGCGAAGTCGGTGACATCATAGAGTATGGCGACCGCGCCAAACTCCTCGTTCCGAAATTCCGGGATGGGCACAACCGTTAGAATGAACTTCCGACGGCGATCTTCCAGGGAGACCAAGAACGCTTGATCGAACTCAGCGCGTGCTTGGGTGCCAGATTCTCCGCGAAGCGCCGCTCGGATAGCAGAAAGGCTGTGGGCGGGAAAGGGTAACTCGGCAATCGAGATTGCCCCTGCGGCGCCAGTTGCCTGCAGGACCGATCGGGCGAGGGGATTAGATGTAACGATGTGTTCCTCCGGGTCGATCACCAGGACAGCATCTGGGAGAGTCGCGATGGTAGCTTCCAACGTCTCTTTGGCCCGCAAGACTTCCGAGAGATTTGACCGGCGAAACTCCGCGAGTGCTTCTGCCATGCGATTGAAACCGAGCGCGAGACTGCCCAGTTCATCGTCAGAAACCACCGGAACGCGTCGCTCGAAGTCGCCTGCACGCAGCGCCTCTACAGAATCGGTGAGCTCCTGAATTGGATGGAGTATGGATCGAGCCAAGGCCAGGGCGACGATGGTTGAAATGATCAACGCAATCGCCGAAATAACCGTTACCAGGATCGTAGCTCGATGGGCCTCATCGCGCGCCCGAGTCGCGGCCAGCTGCATCGCGTGGATGTTGGACTCCCTGATCCTGGCGCAATCCGCAACTGCTTGACGGAGCGCGGGGTTGACGCGCCGATAGTAGACGGTCATCGCGTCCTGCTGGCCAGCCATTGATAAGAAAGCGTCTCCCGCAGTACGGTACAGGTTCTCGTGGTTCCGCAAGTCCGCCGCCGCGCCCTTTTCGTGAGGTTCGTCGAGTGTTCCCAACAGACCAGAATAAGCTTCAGTAAATTGGCGGCGCTCCGCCAGAAGCTTGGCTTGGGCCTGCGCACGCTCCCCCGTCACCGCCAGCAACAGGGCGTCATCCTCGCGTTCCAACGCGTTCGCCAGGACTGCCGTGAGGTCGATCGTCTGCTGACTGACCTCCAGGGTATTCCCGGCGATGGCCGTGAGCCGGGCAAAGGTCCACGCACTCCAGATGCCCGAAACAATCGTGGTCATCACGAGGAGCACGCCTGCCAGCATGAATCGCGTCTGGAGATGCCGAGTCTTCATATAGGGGCAATTTCTAGTCGCGAATCTCTCATCCCCATAGTCTCAAGCCAGCCCGTAGCGTTTGCGCTTACGCTGCAAGGTGGTCGGATCGATCCCGAGGATGTGCGCTGCGGCCTCGAATGAAGCGGCGTGGGCGACGACCCGCGCAATGTGCTCCTTTTCGATTTCCTCGACAGAGAAATTAGCGCCAAGCACCGCCGAGTTCCCGTTCGATGAACCATCGGGTCTCGCGGCCCGATGCTCGCCGTCCGTTATCGCGAGCCCTATTCCGAGGTCTTGCAACTCGAGCACGCTCGCAGGGGAAAGAATCACGGCGCGTTCCACCGCATTGCGCAGCTCGCGCAGATTACCGGGCCATCGGTAGCTCGAAATTCCTTCTTTGCAACGATCGGAGAAAAGGAGATGCGAACGGCCTTGATGCCGTTCAAAAAACCTCAGGTAATGCGATGCGAGCGGCAAAAGGTCTTCATGCCGCTCCCGCAGGGGAGGCACAGTAAGGGCGATTACGTTGAGACGAAAGAACAGATCCTCGCGAAAGTGACCAAATTTGACCTCGTCCTCCAGCGACTTGTTGCTGGCGGCGATCAAGCGAACGTCAGCCCTTCGCTCGACGTTTTCTCCGAGCCGCTCATAGCGACGATCATTGAGGAAGCGCAACAGCCGCGCTTGTGCATCTGGCGTAAGATCGGCCACTTCGTCGAGAAAGAGCGTCCCGCCTTCCGCCGCTTCCACCTTACCGATCGCATCCGAGACGGCGCCGGTAAAAGCTCCTTTTTTGTGGCCGAACAGCGTGCTGCTCATTAGATCGCTGGACAACATGGGGCAGTGGACCGTCACGAAGGCGCGATTGGCGCGCTTGCTCCGCTCGCGAATCCATCGCGCCAGCACGTTCTTGCCGGTGCCACTTTCCCCACGCAGCAACACGACTGAATCGGAGGCGGCGGCGCGCAAAGCCGTCTGCTGGAAGGCCGCAAAGACTGGACTACGCGTGTCGAAGGTCGCCTCTCCCTCGCTCTCATCGAGCCGTTCCTGCAATTCGGAAATCTGACGGCGCAGCACGCTCGCCGCCGCTACCCGACGCGCGGCATGTCGCACCTGTTCGGGAGTGAACGGCTTCGGCAGGTAGTCGACGGCGCCCAATCTCATCGCTTCCACCGCCGTTTCGAATGAGGCGAAGGCGGTGATAACCACCACACCGATTCCGGGCTGCCGGCGTATGATTTCAGGCAGGACGGTCAGTCCCGATTCGGAATGCAGCCAAAGGTCGAGAAAGACGGCGTCGAAGTAACCCCGCTCTACTGCTTCCAAAGCGCCAGCCGGTGTCGCGACCCCCATCACCCGAGCGTTGTCCACCTCGAGGCACAAACGCATCGATTGCCGCACACCTGGATCGTCATCAACGATTAGTACGGACCAATTGGTATCCATTTACGGCTCCGGCAAAATGCGTATCTTTTCGCTGGTGAAGTCTCGGACTAGACACAGGTCAAGCAAGGCCTGTACCCAATGAGTCTAGCACTGATGAATTTGCGGAATAGGTCGACCGCCTGTCGCGACCAAAGTCGTCTGCGAACCTGCGAAGTCCAACTCAAAGCCGCCGGTTTGGAGCGCCGCTCCCGGTATTCCTATTCCGCTTCCCTGCGCCGAATCAAGCCATCGCGGATTGACCATGAAGCCCTGCACGCCCGCGCAGTTCGCGGCGGGCAGGAGGTTACGGTTCTCGTTGCCGAACTGGTGCCCGGCGATGTGGTGAATTTGCGCGCCGGGATCTGGTGCCGGCGGATGGACGACTTCTGGCTGCCCGCGACTTCTTCGTTAACGAGGCGCTGCTGACAGGCGAATCCTATCCGACTGAGAAGCACTCTGTCGAAGAACCCGAGGCCGCGTCGTCGGTTACGACCGCCGAGGGAGTGGCTCTCGCAGGCACCTCGGTGGTTAGTGGCACCGCTACGTTGCTCGTCTGTACGACTGGCCGGCACACGGCGCTGGGCCTGCTTGCCGACACCCTGATCGCGAAGCCGCCTCCCGCGGCATTTGAAATCGGGCTGCGCCGGTTCAGCGAACTGATCCTGAAGATCACCGTGCTGATGGTGTTGTTCGTACTGACCGAGAGCCTCTGGTTTCACCGCGGCTGGCTGCAATCCCTGTTGTTCGCATTGGCGCTGGCGGTGGGACTGACGCCCGAGCTACTACCAATGATCGTGACCGTTACGCTCGGACGCGGCGCCGTGCGCATGGCGCGACGACGGGTGATCGTCAAGCGGCTGGCTGCTATTCACAACCTTGGCGCAATGGACGCGCTCTGCACGGACAAGACCGGCACCTTAACTGAGGCCCGCATGCGATCGCATGAGCCGTGCGCGCACAAACCATCAGGGCTGGAATTCTATCGCGACACATAAACTGCTCAGCCATTTGCGACTATGCGATCGCGTAACTAAGAGCTACGCTACCTATGAGCCGCATTCCACTCCGGCAGAGCCACATCACGCTGACCTAACGCGTTAAGCACCCGAGTTGAATATTAGCGCAATGCGTAACCCGGAACGTCAGATCTTCCAACGCAATGCTCGAACTATCGCGCCCGCTCATGGGCGCAGAAAAATTACGGCATTTCCAACGAGTCAATTTTCATTGGCTGAATGGCTTTGAAGGAAATTCCATGAATACGTGCCACTACCAAGTGGTGGCTCTCGTGGGCAGAGCAAGCGCCGATTGCGCAAAACGGCTGCCACAGAGTATAGCTGTCGGCAAGGAGAATGTTCGACCATGTCCTCGGATTCTTTCAACCCGCTCGCTTCCTCGGCGACGTTAATCGCCTACATCGACTACAAGAGTCCCTATGCCTACCTCGCCATGGACCCGACCTACGCGATCGCCGACGAACTAGGCTTCGAGATTGAATGGCGTCCGTTCACACTAGACATTCCAAGCTATCTCGGCTCCGCTCGCCTCGGTCATGAGGGCAAGGTTGTCGAGAACGAGCGCACGCCGGGGCAATGGACCAAAGTCAAGTACGCCTATCACGATGTGAGGCGGTACGGTGCTCTCCGCGGCCTCGTCATCCGCGGCGCTACCAGAATGTGGGATTCATCGATCACCGGTATCGGTATGCTATGGGCTAAAGATCAGGGCGCAACGGTACTCCGTGCATATTCGAGCCTTGTGTTCGAGCGTTTCTGGAAGCGCGAGCTCAATCCCGAAGACGCTGCAGCTATCGAGCGCTTACTTAGTGAGATTGGTGCGCGAACTGCGGGCTTCCAGGACTACGTGGTAGGTGAGGGTCGCCTGTTACACGACTGCATCCAGCGTGCGGCGTTCGAAGCGGGAATCTTCGGAGTGCCGACTTACGTCATCGATGGCGAACTGTTTTTCGGCCGGGAGCATCTTCCGCGGATTCGATGGATCCTCACGGGGCGTTCCGGCCCGCCACCAGACATCTCATATCCGAATTTCGCAACCGGGCGGCCGGCTAGGGGAGCAACCATCAAGGGTCATCTCCCGGTCGTGATTGATTTCAAGAGTCCTCAAGCATATCTGGCAATTGGACCGACCTGCGCTTTAGCGGATAAACTCGGGGTCACAATCGATTGGCAGCCGCTGGTCGTTACTCCATCGAAAGCAGCAGCGGCACGACCTTCTGGAGACGACCGTGGCGCGCGCCATCGCCGGTATCGTGCCACTTACATGGATCGCGATATCGCCCGTTACGCAGCGGATCGCGGTCTCGTGATTGACGGACTACTTCGGCGCAAGGATTCAACTCTCGCTGCCGTCGGCCTGTTATGGGCGCAACGTGAGGGGCCGTCACTCGCACGAACCTATGTCGAGCAGGTCTTCAAGCGCTACGCGCAAGATAACCTTGACATCGAAGATGTTCACTCGATAAGTGGCTTGCTTACTAAGATCGGGGCGCCGGAATCGGGGTTTGAAGCATTCGTAAAAGGAGATGGCCCAACGCAGCTTGCGCGAATCCAATCTGACCTCCGTGATTTGGGCGTGTTCGAGGTCCCGACTTATCTGCTCAACGATGATGTATTCCTCGGACGCCAACACCTGCCGCTGATTCGTTCTCTCCTTTCCACCAAAACTGAGTCGCCGCCAGCTTGCGATTGACGATTCAAATTCTGTCGCACCCGACGCCATTCACTCAGCCGGTTTCGATGACTTGCTATTGACAGTCTCTGGCTGGCAACGCGGCTCTTCCGAATCGTCCGCGCTTGCTATCCTGTTGGTGACAATCGAATAATCAGCGTACAAACATCTCTGTGAAACAGCGGTCTTCGATCAGGGTAGCGTTAATTTCGGTGGCCAGCAGCTTTGTCGTTCTGACATTGGCCGCTTGTGATCCCATCGTTACCATCGCCGGGGCGAACTTCCCGGGCTGGCTGTTATGCATGATCGTCGGCGCCGCTCTCGCCGCACTGACGCGGCCGCTGCTGATAATCACCGGTCTCGAATCTCATGTGGGACCGCTTACTATTTTCTATCCAAGTCTGATCGCCATGTTCGCGATGGTCATGTGGGTGCTGCTCTTCAACCGGGTATAATTTCGCGATGACCGGTGATCGAATCTACACGCAGCCCGGTACGGGCATGCGCGTCGCCGGAGCGCTGCTCGCTGCCGTCGTCTATGTGGCGACTGTCGTCCTCGCCGTTTATGTGACGCGCATCTATCTGCAATTTCCACAGACCGACGACGCTTACGTGCGCGCCAATACCGTCGGCCTCGCGCCTCACGTCAGCGGCCCGATTGTCGAACTTCCTATCCGCGACAATCAACAAGTGAAGAACGGTGATCTGCTCTTCGTCATTGATCCGCGGCCTTACCAGGCCGATTTGGCCGCCGCCGAAGCTAACGTCGATCTGACCGATCTGCAAATCAGCGCGCTCGATAACTCGATCGCCGGGGCCAAGGCGCGTGAGGTCCAGCTTGAGGCCGATCGTGCCTACGATCAGCAGTACCTTGATCGGCTTACTCCGCTGCTGCCGGAGAATTTCGTCACCGCGAACGATGTTTCCAGCGCTCGCAGCAAGCTGGCCGGCGCCATCGCTGCAGTCGCTAATGCCCGCAGCGAAGTGGCTCGCGCGACTAATGAACTAGGCAAGTACGGCGATATCAACGCCCGCCGGAAAGCCGCAGAGGCCGCCGCCTACCGGGCAAGACTCAACGTCGAGTACTGCTATGTCCACGCCCCCTTCGACGGCTACGTGACCAACCTCAATATCGCGGCCGGCCAGTACGCCAACGAGGGTAAACAGGTCGTAAGCCTCGTCGATGATCGTAACTGGTACGTGATAGCTAATTTTCGCGAGACGTTCCTGGCTCGGATTCGCCCCGGGATGATCGCCGAGATTTTTCTCCTGGGCTACCCCAATGTGCGCTTTCGTGGACGGATCGAGGGTGTTGGCTGGGCGCTTTTCCAGGACAATGGAGCGAGCGTCGAAGGGCTGCCTCGAGTCGATCCGACGCTCAACTGGGTGCGCCTCGCACAGCGCTTTCCGGTGCGCGTCACGCTCGAGGATTCCGATCCGCGCTATCCATTCCGTATGGGTGAGACTGCGGTGGTTACCATCAAGGGCTGGCCGCCGGTGCAGCCGCAGCCGGTATCGCACCGGTAGCGAACGTTACCGCTGCCGCCGACACCAGCAGGTCCGCCTTACTCTGGATGATCGTGTAACGCGCCGTCGCTAGCTCCCGTTCTGCCGATAGTAAGTCGATGATTGTCGCGAGCCCATGTCCGTACGATTTCACATTCGAGTCGTACGACGACTGCGAGGCCGCTAGCAAGGCTTGCGCATAGTCGTACTTCCGTCGCGCGGTCCGATAACTGTAGTAGGCGCGCCACACGTTTGCGGCTACATCGATTTCTGCGCTTTCAAGGTCGGCGCGAGCCGCATCCTGCGCCGCCTCAGACTGCTTGAGCGAATTGAGTCGCGAAAATCCCGTGAAAATGTCCCACTTCAGAGTCACTCCCGCGCCATACTCGGGCGCCATCGCGGTAAAGGTCGTCGTCGGAGGATTCGACAGCTTATAGTTGAACGCTTCCTCTCCATAGAAACTCGTGATCCCGATTGTTGGATAGAACGCCGCACGCGCCAATGCCTCGTCGGCCTGCCGAGTTCTCACTGCCGACACCTTCGCCGCCAGGTCCGGACGCTCGCGCACCGCTTCATCGATAAGCTGATCGACGTCGGTCCCTAGCGACTTCGGCAGTGGCTGATCCGTTAATGGCTCGACCTCCGGCGCCTCATCTGCCCTTATACCCAGTGCTACCGCCAGGTCTGCCTGCGCGAGGCTCACTCCTAGCCGCGCGTTTTCCAAATCGAACTCCGCCTGCGCCTCCCGTTGCCGTGCCAGCAATACGTCGGGCTGCGTCGCGAGGCCGTTATGCTGCCGCCGTTCCGCATTCGTCCTGTCCGTCGATGCGAGTTTCGCCGCCGCCTCCGACGCCGTAACGTTCGCGCGCGCCGCATCGACCTCGTAGTACCCCCGCTCGACATCGAACACCACTTGCTGCACCTGCCGATTGAAGATCAGATTCGCCGCCACCAGTTGATTCAGCGCCGACGCCGCCTGCGCATCCCGCCTCCCGAAGTCGATCAGGTCATAGTCCATCGACACCAGGCTCCGGCTCTGCCATGCCTTCAGCGTCCCCCAATGTTTCGGCACCAGATCGACCAGCCGCTGATAGCCGTTGTCGCTCTCGACGCTCACCGCCGGGTAGTACGATGCCCGCGCCGACGCCGCCGTTGCCGCCGCACCCTGTGCCTCATCCCACGCCCGCCGCGTCCCCGGGTTTCTCGCCAACGCGAAATTGATCAGTTCGTCGAGGCCTAGCCGCCGTCCCTGCTCCGATGACGGCATATCCGACAACGCCGCAACTTCCGTCGCCGAACCGACCACCTCGCTTGATCCCCTCACCGGCGCCCACTCACGTCCTACTGCCGGGGGCGCCCACGCCTCCGGATTCAACTCCAGCTCCTCCGTATGCTGCGCACATCCCGCCAACGCGATCGCTGCGCAGATACTCACTCGAAGCGTGCGCCTTGCTATACGCAACATAGTCGCTCGCTCTACTGGCCTCTGGTTGCCGCTCGAATAACAATGCATCACGATTCCACCAACGAGTTACTGTTGAAGTTTCAACGTCAAACGATTCCTACGCTCTGCAAAATCACGCACGAGGTCCAGCGTCTCGCACGACGCTGCTGACCCATGGCCTCTGCTCGTAGCAGCTTCTCTGCACCGCTCGCCGGTCGCGCACCCGATGCCTTATCGCTTGGCTTGACGCTCCGTACCTATGCCGCCGAACTCGCGCCCGTCCCTAATCGATGGCGTCGCGCGGCCCGCGTCGCCTTCGTCACTGCGCTCGGTGCCGGCCTGATGGCTGCGATGCAACTCGCGAATCCTCTCGGCCTCACCATGCTGGTCAGCCTCGCCGCCCCCGAATTCGCCTTCAGCCTAGCCACCGGCGTCACCTTCCTGATCGCCGCCGCCGCCATCCAGCTCTTGATGCTCTTCACGGTCGGCGCAACCATCGACAACCCCGTCATCCACCTATGCGCCTTCATCGCCTTTGCCGGCGTCACCACCTATCTCATCTATGGCGTCCCGAGGCTCGGCCGCCTCTGGCTCTGGATCCAGATTCCCGCCGTAACCGCCTTCTACCTCGTCCTCTTCGATCAACGCGCCCTCGGCTCCGACTCCGCTCAGATGTTCGCCGGTCTCGCCATCGCGGTCTCCTTGTTGTGGCTCTTCAACACCGTCATCTGGCCCCAGCCCGCTGCGTCGATCCTCTTAAGCTCAATTCGCAGCACGCTCTCGCGTTCGCGCCGCCGGCTCACTCTGTTGATGACGATTCTTCTCGGTGATGCGCCACCCTCCGACGATCGTGAGGTCGCCTCCAAGCTCGCCTATCACCTGACCCTGATGCATCCTGCTATCCGCAACGCCAAAAGCCTGCGCGAGCCAGCCGCGCTGCTGACAGCCGTCATTGCCGAGGAGCGCCTCCGTCACGAGATCGGCCGCCTTGCCGAGACGGCCCGCAGCCACGCCAATCCCACTTATGACGAAGCTGCACGCGCCGCGCTTCTCGAAGCCGCCGTTGCCCTCGGACTCGCCTTCGATAACTTCATCGCCGGCATCGATCGGTCCTCTCAGGTGACGCCGTCCGCGCAGGCCGATTCCCTCCAACGTTTCCGCGGATGCGCCGCGCGCCTGCCCCCATCGCTCGACCCGGCCGCCCGCCACCTGGTCGCCATCGCCGATCTCCTCGCCCTCAACGACGCCGACCTCCCCGACGCGTCAATCCCGCTGCCGCCGCGTCCGCGAGCGCACTCGGCCACCTTCCGGCTCAACAAATTCCTCGTCCGCTTTTGCGCGCGCCACACCGTCTCGATGACCCTCGCGTTCATCGCCGGCCTCTACGACAACCGCGCCGCCCTCCACGCCGCCCTCTGGCTCCTGATGATCGGCGGTCCTCCCAGCCACGGCGCCACCGCGAAAAAGTTCACGATGCGCGCGATTGGGGCCTCCGGCGCGCTCCTCTTCGCAGCACTCGCGATCCTCGTCGTCTCGCCCAACTTCACCACCCTGCCACCCTACATGGCTGCGATCTTCATCGGCGTCCTATTGATCACCTACGTCGGCGAGGGCGGCGGCCAGCTCTCGTATCTCGGCATCGGCGCGACCGCTTTCGTCATCGCCGTCAGCGGACCCGGACCACGGCCGGATCTCCTGGGCTCACTGTGGACCATCTGGGGAGTCAGCCTCGGGCTGATTATTCGCGCGGTAATTTCGGTGGTCTCGATCGAACGGCCGAATCGCACGCTGGCCGAAGAAGTCGAGCGTCCCCTGGAGGCCCTCGTGCGGCTGGCCTCGCCTCGCTCGGAACAGGGCGGCATCGTCGCGCCCAGCGAGCCACCTCTGCCTTCCGGCATTCAGGAGGAGTTGAGCATCGCCGCCAACGCTCGGTTGCAGAGATCGTCCGCCCACATTGTCGCGCCCAACGAATCACCGGCGCCTCGCAGCGCTGTTACGGCCAACGAATCGCGAGTGATTCCAGGCAATGTTGAGACTAAGGAATTACCTCTGTCCCCTGGAGTTGCCGCAGCCAACGAATCACTTCTGAGACGCGATATGATTTCGGCGAACGAATTGTCGCTGATTACCCGTACCGTCGCGGTCAACGAATTGGCAGTGATGGCCGGCATTCAGGAGATGTTGACCGTCGCCGCCGACGCGCAGTTGCAAGGAGCTTCCGCCGGCATCGACGCCCGCAACCTCGTGGACGCTCTCGATACGATGCGCCGCCTCGCCTTCGTCCTCGGCAACCTCTCCCTTCACCAACCCGAACCAACTACGAACGACCCCGCCGCCGTTCCAGCCAATACCCCCGCCGGCACGAATACCTTCGATCGAGCCGTCCAGTCGCGGCTAGCTTCATGGCTGACTAACATCCGATGGCAACTCGAGCCCGGCCAATTGACCCCCGCGCCGCTGCGCACGATGGTCTCGACCGCCACCGGCACACACCCCGAGGCGCCCCTGCCACCACCCAGGATAATCGCGACTGCAACGCACCCCGCTACAGCCCCGCCACCACTCGATGCAAGTACGACTTCCTCTCACCTCGGCGCGGCCCTCCAATCGGATTCAGCCGCCGGCGATTTCGAATCGGCTTTCGAGGTGTTGGGGGCCTCCGGTTCAACCTCCGACGTTTCCGCCCGCAAACACGTCTCGACCCTCCTGCGTACGCTGGAACATCAACTCACCACTATTTCCCTCGCCTGAACGGAAGCCTGCGCCCTGCGGACCGACTTGTCGATTCTGGGACAGCCTCTCCGAGGTCTGCAAAGGTCTAACGATTGACAAGCAGATCGTTTCCGTCAGAATCCGAAACCATGGCTAGCGTAATTCGAGCCTTCAGTACGTCTCATGTGTGCCGCCTCACGGGACTCTCGTTGCGGCAGCTCACCTATTGGGATGATACCGCGTTTTTCTCGCCATATTACCCATCGGAAAATTCTCGAAGCACATTTAGCCGAATCTACTCATTCGAAGACCTGGTGGGCTTGCGGGTTGTCGCGATACTGCGCAACGAACAGAAGATTCCACTTCAAAAGCTCCGCAAAATCGCTGAGCAATTGAGTATTTATCACTCTCGCCCTTGGTCGGGCCTGATCCTTTATGTCCTCGGCAAGGATGTCTTTTTTAAAGAACCGGATACCCAGCAGGTCCGAAAAACCGGACATCCCCAGTACCAGCTGACCACCATCGCACTGGATCGAGTAACTACCGACATGCAGTCCAAAGCTGACGCTCTCCGGCACCGGCGAGAGGATCAAATTGGACATCTGGAACGGCACCGCTATGTGGTTCATAACGCATGGGTAATCGCGGGTACGCGTATCCCCACAAAAACGGTCTGGCGCTATCACCAGGCCGGCTATGAAGCCGCTTCGATAATTCAGGATTATCCGCTGCTGACGCCGGCGGATATTGCTAAGGCGATTTCACACGAACGGGGACTAGCGCGCAAAGCCAGCTAACACTGGCATACGGGCGACGCGGTTGCATCTGCTGTTCGACCACAACGTCCCTGACTCAGTTGCGCAAGTGTTTCGTAACCACGGCCATAGTGTCGTATTTCTTCGCGACATTATGGCTGTCGATTCGCCCGATCCTGTTGTCGCGCGGTGGCGGATATGGACGGTGCTATCCTCGTGAGTTGCGACCACGATTTTAACGCGATCGCATCACGCATACTAAAAGGCACGCGCGCACGTTTTAGAAGGTTGAGCCGCATCTCCATTCAGTGCGCCGAATTTCACGCGGCGCGGCGGATCGAAGAGGCGATGGAACTTATCGAACTAGAGTACAGAACGGCGCAGTCTCGCTCCGATAAGAGAATGTTTATAGTGATACAAACGACTGGAATTAAGACCAACCGTTGAATCTCTAATCGCCTCGCTTGGTTCGTCTGTAGCCGGATCAAGTTCGCACGTTCTAGTAAACCCCAAGCGCCCGACCACTATCGCCTCGCGGCGTCTCCTGGCGGTCCGCGCAGGCGTAACTTCGCTACGAACGTCGCATCCAAGCGCGAAGTCTGTCGCCGCTATCCCTGACCAGGTAACCGGCTCTGGCGGTTTGGTGACCGCCATCTTTGCGGCCGCTTTCGCCATAGACAGATTCAGGCCAAATTTGGCAAGGCTCAACGGTTCCGCCTTCGCATCTACCCGAGCATCGCGAGCGTCATTCCCAAAGGGAAGTCTGAAACCTCGGTGAGGTTTCAGTGATCCATGGTTTTCTGATCTCAATTGAGAAGGGCGCGCGGCATCGGCCGCG
>Ga0302324_100002062_pt1 | contig 47393 bp, 36 predicted proteins | sample Palsa_T0_1_FD_201949 | JGI IMG/M metagenome (GOLD analysis project Ga0302324, IMG submission 201949) | Peat permafrost microbial communities from Stordalen Mire near Abisko, Sweden - Palsa_T0_1 | ecosystem: Environmental > Terrestrial > Soil > Palsa > Peat permafrost | place: Sweden: Abisko... | reverse complement strand
CCTTCCGCACCCGCGCCTCCGGCGATAAGTAACTGAATATCTGACTCTGCTGCTCGTCCGTTCCTCGCATGCTTCTTCGTAACACACCCGGCTGTGGATGGGGAATTGTTTTTCAGCAGCCTGCTAGTAAATCCTGCCGAGCTTCGCTCGGCAGGGCAGCCGAGGGCGGCTGTCCCCACATGGGCAGTTATAGAACCCTTAGTTCGTTGCGCATTTTATCTACCAGCTTCTTCGCTATTTCGGCGGGCGGGCCTTCGAGCACTTCTGTTTTCTTCGTTTTTTGCGGGACGTACAGCCGTTCGATCTTCTGCAGGTTGTCGCCGATCGCCGCTTGCACTTCGGACAGCGCCACTTTCTTCACTGGCTTGTTCTTAGCCTGCTTGATGCCGATCAGCGTGGCGTAGCGCAGCTTGTTGATGCCCGACTGAATGGTCAGCACGGCGGGCGTGGGAATGTCGACGAACTGGAAATATCCGGCTTCCAGTTCGCGCTTCACGCGGATGCCCGCGTCGGTTTTTTCGATCTGCATGATGATGGTGGCGTGCGGCAGGCCCATGAGTTCAGCCAGAATCACGCCGGTTTGCGCGTAGCCGTAATCGTCGGATTGCAGGCCGGTGAGGATCAGATCGAACTGTTCGTCTTTGATGGCCGCGGCGAAGGCTTTGGCTGTGTTGAAGGCGTCGAGACCGACGAACTTTTCGTCTTCCAGGTGAATAGCGCGGTCGGCGCCCTTGGCCAGCGCTTCACGCAGCACCTGCTGAGCGCGCGCCGGGCCGCTGGTGATGACCACGACTTCTCCCTTGTGCTTTTCCCGCTGGCGCAGCGCTTCTTCCAGCGCAAACGCGTCGGGCTCGTTCACTTCGTAGGATGTGTCATCGCGGATCCAGGTGCCCGCGTCATTCAGCTTGAGGGGCGCGTCTTTCTGCGGCACCTGCTTCATGCAAACCAGTATTTTCAAAATGAGGACTCCTCGCCGGCGGCTTCAGGCTGCCTGTGGCGAAACCTGTCAGTATAAATGAGTGGAGGAATGACAGGGAAATGCCGAGGCTATTGGTAGTGGTGCAGTTTGCGTCCGAGGGTTCGTATCAGGGCTTCGCTTCAGCGATGCCGTTAAACGGCTGCGTGGGGAAAGGCTTCAGCCGCTGTGCCTTGCCCGCGTGGCCGCAGCGGCTGAAGCCGATCGATCCTCTACCGTGCGCTTTGCGGCACGCCTCGAAGGCGTGCCCTGATACAAATCTTTCTTAAACTGCACCACTACCCGGCGACTCTGAAAGGCCCGCGTTTTTTCAGTACGAGACATCTCTGAGCCCACAAAGCATACGCGAGGGGGATCCTTCTCTCCGCCTGAAAAACGGCTGCGCTCGGGATGACTTCGGGTCGGGAGTGTTTTTCAAACTGAAGCACTACCGGACTAGTCCGTGATCACGGTTGACTGCCCGGTCAGCTCGAATCGCTTGCGGCAGCGCATGTTCTTGCAGGCCATCATGTCGTCTTTGCGGACCATGTAGGAGCGGAATTTTGCGAAGCGGGCGCGATCGCGCTCATCGGCGCGGCCGGCAAGTTGGCGCTTTTTGGTGCGCACGATCCAGGTAACTTCGTACTCGCCCGACTGCTGGCAATGCGGACAGTTCAGCGATGCCGGCTTTTTTTCCTGCTTCTCGTCGAAGAAATCGCGCTCTTCCATGGTTGACAATTATGATCACAAGAATTATTGCACACCTTGCGGGCACATGAAGCGTAAACGTGTGGCGTGGGCGAATCGGGTTAAACTCGTTGGAAGAGTGCTCGTTGCGCGAGCGGCGAAAACTACTATGGCGCGAAAGAAGAAAAAGAAACGGTTTGAGGCGGTGACCGCCGTAAAGGAACTGGCGCGCGAACGGGTCGGCAGCCCTCCGTCGGGAAAGATTGTTATCGAGAAAAACAAGAAACCGGAAAAATACAAGCCCACGCTCGATAAGTTGCTGCAGACCGAATAGCCGGCCATTACTGGAAGATCGCCGTGACCGACACGTCAGCGGTCACATCTACCACGCAGACATTGAACGTGGCTCCTGGGCAGGTCGTACTCCAGGACACAAAATTGGAACTCGGCAAGGCCGTGAGGGTAACGGCGGTGCCAGCCGGGAAGGGGGCTCCGCAAGTTTGTGCCGGGCAATTAATTCCCGCGGGAGAACTGGTCACGGTGTTGCCCGTGGTCGTGGTGGACTCCGGGACCACCGCGAGGATCGGCTCGGTTGTGCCGCCGGGGCAGTACGAAATCGCAGGATTGTTTACGGTGACCGTTGCATAGCCGATGGCGATGCCGCCCGCCTCCGTATCCAGAGTGCTGCTGGCCGAAACGTTGACCACACCGCATCCCCCGTTCACTGAGGGAGACACCGTTCCTCCCGAAGTCACAGTGAGCAATTGCGGAATGTCGTCGCTCCACGTTACCTGATTGGTGATGTCTTTCGTCTCCGGCGGATGGATGTAGGTGCCGAGTGCGGTGAAATTCGCCGTTAATGTGGAATCGGGAGTCAAAAACGTGAATGAGCCAGGCTGCACGGTGATCCCAATCAACTTCTGACTGCGAGCACAACTCTCGAGGTTCAGCAACGCCATGGCCGCAACCATGAACACTGTAATGCCCAAACATTTCCGCATCATGCAAGCTCCTCAACGCCGAGCGGCTTCGGACACGCGCGGCCGGGGGAATGTGCCAATGTAGTCAATTCGTGCTGCAAAAAGCAATGGCCCAGCGGCACGCTCATCCCTTGACCGCTTCCGCCACGACCTCGACGAAGTCGCGCACATCTTCTTCCGTGGTGTCGAACGAGCACATCCAGCGCACGATGCACTCTTCCTCGATCCAGGGATAGAAGAAGTAGCGCTCTTTGATCTTCTCGATGGCGTCCCGCGGAATCTGGGCGAACACGCCGTTGGCCTCGACCTTCCAAACGATTCTGACCTGCGGAATTTTCTTTACCTCAGCTTCGAGCACGCGCGCCATATGATTGGCGTGCTCGGCGCTGCGCCGCCACAGATCGTTGGTCAAGAGCGCCTCGAATTGCGCGGCAATGAAGCGCATCTTCGACGCGAGTTGCATCCCTTGCTTGCGCAAATAGAGAAAATCGGGGCTCAGGGCCGGGTTGAAGAACACGACCGCTTCGCCGCCCATAATGCCATTCTTGGTCCCGCCGAAAGAGAGAACGTCCACGCCGAGATCGCGGGTGGCCTGCCGCAGGGTCTGGCCCAGACTGGCGGCAGCGTTGGCGATGCGCGCGCCATCCATGTGCAGAAACATTTTGCGCTCGTGCGCGAAACGAGCCAGCGCCGCGATTTCTTCCGGCTTGTAGACCGTTCCCATTTCCGTTGACTGAGTAATCGAGATGACGCGCGCCTGCACGTGATGCTGATCGCCAATGCCGTGATAGGCATGCTCTACGGCTTTGATGGTGATCTTGCCGTCCTGGTGGGGCAACGGAATCAGCTTGCAGCCCGTATGTTTTTCCGGCGCGCCGCATTCGTCGGTGTAGATGTGGGCGTAGTCGCTGCACAGCACGGCGTGATAAGGCCGGTTGAGCGCCTGCAATCCCAGAACATTTGCGCCGGTTCCATTGAAGGTGAAGAAAACGGAGATGTCGTGGCCGAAGTGCTCTCCAAATTTTGCGATGGCCGATCGCGTGTAAGGGTCGTCGCCATAAGCCACAACGTGCCCCTGATTGGCGCGGGCAATCGCGTCCAGAACTTCGGGGTGGATGCCGGCGTTGTTATCGCTGGCAAAGCTGCGCAGGGGCTTGGGGGAAACCTGTGCCATAAAAAACAATGTAGCAGACCGAGCGCAGTCGGAGTGTAAAGCGGATTCAGCGGAACGAGTGGGCGGGGCAGCAGGTTCCTCACCGCCGCTCCGCGCCGGTTCGGAATCACAGCCGCTGTGTGGAGCTACTTTCAAGGTCGAAGTAGCCCACTACCCAGGCGGCAGCCGATTGGCCGGGTGCAGGCTGACGGATTACAATTCCTGCTTCCCGGAGGCCTCACTTGCGCCTGACGACTCGACCCGCACTTCGACTCTGCCTGATCCTGTTGCTCCCTGTCCTCTTTTTCTCAGTGCGCGCAGCGGCCCAGACTGGCGAGCAGAACACGGCGCGTTATCTCGATTCGATACGGCATCAGCCGTCGCTTCTGCTGGCCTTTCTGCACGATATACCCAAGGGCGGCGACCTGCACAACCATCTGGATGGGGCGATTTACGCCGAGGACATGATCGACTGGGCCGCTTCGGATAATTTCTGCGTCGATCGCACCACATCCCGCCTGCTGGGAGCGCCTTGTGATTCCTGCGAGCATTACACGCCCAAGCCCGCGGTGCGCTGCGCTTACGATGACCACGTGTTCTACAACCAGATCATCGACGCGTGGTCCATGCGCAACTGGCGTGCTGGAGACGAGAGCGGCCACGACCATTTTTTTGCCACCTTCGACAAGTTTGGGCTCGTCTCGCAAAGCCATACCGGCGACGCCGTTGCGACCGTGATCAATCGTGCGGCGAAAGAAGGTGTGCAATACGTCGAGTTCATGGACACCGCTGACGGTATGGCCTCGGCGAATCTTGGCATGAAGCTCGAGTGGCAGGACGATTTTGCCTTGATGCGCCAGAAGCTGCTGTCAGGCGGTTTGAAAGACATCGCCGCGGCGACCAGCAAGTCGATCGCAGAGGCCGAGGCCGGCGTCCACTCCGAACTCAAATGCGGCACGCCCGAAGCCGAACCCGGCTGCAAAGTCACCGTGCGCTTCCTCTACCAAGTTCTCCGCGGACTGCCTCACGAAGCCGTGTTCGCTCAAATTCTGCTCGGCTTCGAACTGGCTTCCTCCGATCCTCATTTCGTTGGACTCAATCTGGTCATGCCCGAGGACTGGTACGTTCCGATCCACGATTTCCGCGAGCACATGCGCATGATCGATTACCTGCACGGCGTGTATCCGAAAGTGCACATTGCGTTGCATGCGGGCGAACTGGCGCAGGGACTGGTGAAGCCGGAGGATCTTTCGTTTCACATTCGCGAATCGGTCGAACGCGGCCACGCCGAGCGCATTGGACACGGCGTCGATGTGATGCTCGAAAAAGATGCCATCGGATTGCTCAAAGAAATGGCGGCGCGCAATGTGCTGGTAGAAATGAATCTCACATCGAACGATGAGATTCTGGGCGTGAGTAGCGACGACCATCCGCTGCCGATTTATATGAAGTATGGCGTGCCGGTGGCGATTTCGACCGACGACGAAGGCGTTTCCCGCTCCGATATGACGCACGAATACCTGCGAGCCGTCGAGGGATATCATCTGCCCTACGGCGAACTGAAACGCATGACGCGGCAGAGTATTGAGCACAGCTTTCTGCCGGGCGAGAGCCTGTGGGCCTCAACCCAGGGCGCATTTCGCATGGTCTCCGCTTGCGCATCGGATTCTGTAGAGCAGAGCAAACCCTCGGCCGCATGCGCAAGATTTCTCGAAGCCAACGAGCGCGCCCATGAACAGTGGAAGCTGGAAAGCGCCTTCGCGGCGTTTGAGAGGAAGTTCTGAGGAAGGCCGCATCGATGCCGCGCAAACGCACACTCATTCCTTCGCCGCTCGCATGGACGGACAAGCCTAAGCCCGTGCCGCATCCGCCGCTGCCGGTCGTGGCCGAGCGCGGAGGCACGCAGTTGCGCACGCCTTTGCCCGTTGCCATTGTCGACACGCGCGAGCAGAACCCGCTCTCGTTCCGTCGCTTTCGGGGATGGTTCGAGAAGATCGAATACCGCGGCTTGCGGCTTGGCGATTACTCGATCGAGGGCATGGAACAGACGTGTGCCGTCGAACGCAAAGATCTCGCCGATCTGATCCAGTCGTTCACCACCAACCGCGCCGTGTTCATCAACCGCCTGCGGCGCATGAGCGAACTGCCGCACAGCCTGCTCGTCGTCACCTCGTCGCTGACCGAAATTAAGAGCGAGTATCCGTATCGCGCCGCCAAGCCCAACCGCATCACGCAATCGCTGATTGCCGTGCTGACCGGCCTGCGGTTGCCGTTTATTTGCACCGACACGCACGAACTGGGCGAAGAAATCGTGGCGTCGTTTCTCTACCAGACATTTCTGTATGATTGGCTGGACCGCAACGGCCACGGCCGCAATCTGGCCGACGGCGATTTGTAGAATTCTTGGGATGCCCCACTTCTCGCGCCTTTGCGAGAAGAGGGACTCCAGCCGCTGCATCAAATCTATTCCATGACCGACCAATTTTCCCTAGCCGATTCCGCCGCGCAAGTCATCCTCTCGCGCACTTCGCTTCGACCTAAGATCGGGCTAGTTCTCGGCTCTGGCCTGGGCGCATTCGCCGACTCCCTGACCGGCGCGACTGGCGTTCCCTACGCCGACATTCCTTCGTTCCCGCAATCGACCGCCATCGGGCATGCCGGTCGCATGGTCATTGGCAACGCCGGCAGCATTGCGGTCGCGGCCATGCAAGGCCGCGTCCATCTTTACGAGGGATACTCCGCGCAGCAAGTCACGTTCCCAATCCGAGTGTTCGCGCGCATGGGTGTTCGCGCCGTCATTCTCACCAACGCCGCGGGAGGCATTAACCTTGGCTATTCGCAGGGAGCGTTGGTGCTGATTCGCGATCACATCAACCTGCAGGGCGCGAACCCGTTGGTCGGCCCCAATGACGACCGCTTTGGCCCGCGCTTCCCCGACATGTCGCAGGCATACTCGCGCGATTATCGCCAGATCGGGCGCGAAGAAGCGGCCAGGCTGGGCCTACCGCCGCGTGAAGGCGTTTACGCGGCACTGCTTGGCCCGAGCTACGAGACTCCTGCCGAAATCGAATACCTGCGCCGCATCGGCGCCGATCTGGTGGGCATGTCAACCGCCGCGGAGGTGATCGCCGCGCGGCACATGGGACTCAATGTGCTCGCGATTTCCTGCGTCACCAATATGGCCGCGGGAATTCTGGACCAGCCGCTCTCTCACGCCGAGGTCATGGAAACCGGCGAGCGCGTGAAGAGCACGTTCGAAGCGCTGCTGCGCGCGGTGCTGCCAAGAGTGGCAGAAACCATATAGCGACGGACGCCTCGTCCGTCAGCCGAAGCGCGTCGTTGCCCGAGGCATCGTCAACTGAAGCGTGGCTTCATTTCGCAGCCCGTGGAATGAACAACTCCGCCGGCGGCTTGATGCCATAGGTCGCCGCAAAACTATCCTGATTCACCGCCAGCGCCAAATGTCCGCGTGAATCGATATATAGCAGCGGCTGGTACAAGGGGACATCGCTGAAGGTCTTCACAAACTTGATCTTCATTTCTTTGCCGCCGACCTTGATGGGAACTTCCTGTCCACGCCGATAACCCAGCTTGAGAAAATCGTCGGCGTCCACGTTGGTGACCAGATTTCCGAACGGTCCGTCGGTGGCAATTACGTTGCCGCTCAGTCCCTGATCATCGACTTTCGCGGCCTTCAGATCGAGACGCACCAGATCCTTCACAGCTACTTCGGGTCCAACTTTCGCCCAGTCGTCGCCCCGTGCCACGTGCGCGCCTACCGGAGAAAAAATATCCCGCCCGTGAAATGTCGACGACATCTTGCCGCCAATCATCCAGTCGGGATTCGTAATCTCGCGCACTGCCTCGATCCCGTCGCGCTGCTCCACCAGCGTCAGCAGGCCGTTGTCGGGCAACACAAAGTATTGCCCTTTCTTCGATCGCGCCACGATCGCCTTGCGCGTGCTGCCGACCGTAGGATCGATCACGACCACAAACACCGTGCCCGCCGGATAGTAGGGCGATGCTCCATACAGAAATCGCGCGCCCTCGAGAATCGAATACGGCGTGACCTGATGCGTCAGGTCGACAATGCGAACCGTCGGCATGATCGAATACATGACGCCCTTGCACAGCGCGACCGAGTCATCGACCACGCCGAAGTCGGTCATAAATACAATGGTCGGAGGATATTTCTGCGCGGGTTCACTCGCCGCCCGCGCTGGCACGGCCGCAGTCAGTAGCACAACGACGCACGTCAAAATAGCGACACAGCAATAACGCCGAGACACTGTCATAGAAATATCCGTGGACGATCCTCTTGGTCTTCTCATTCACCGCACGAAACATTCAGCAGAGACTAACCGCAAATTCTAAATGAAAGACACCGCGAATCGTAACCGCACAGGTGTAGCCAACCGTTATAATGCTGTCGCAATCTCATTTCCGGAGGCTCTTATGCCGCAAGCCATTCCCGAAAAGTATCGCGATCTGTTCCAGAAGCGCGCTTTCGCCAGCCTGGCGACGCTCATGCCCGATGGCAGCCCGCAGGTCACGCCGGTCTGGTGCGACTTTGACGGCACGCACGTCCTCTTCAACTCCGCCAAAGGCCGCCAAAAAGACCGCAATGTGCGCCGTGATCCGAGAGTTTCGCTCGCCATTATCGATCCCGAAAACCCTTACCGCTATCTCGAAATCCGCGGCCGGGTGGCGGAGATCACCGAAGAAGGCGCCGCTGCCTACATCGACAAGCTGTCCAAGAAATATCTCGGGGTCGACAAGTATCCCTACGGCCAGCCCGGCGAAGTTCGCGTGCTCTATAAGATCGTTCCTGAGCACACCACCGCCATGGGATAGCGGGGTTTCAAGGTTTCAGAGTTTCAAGGTTTCAAAGTGAGCCGAGGTCGGCGTGTCTCAAGCCTTTTCCTGGAAACTCTGAAACCTGGAAACTCTGAAACCTGGAAACTTTGAAACCTGGAAACTTTGAAACCTCGCACCTACAATCTCTGCTTCCTCGGTTTCGGCAACGTCAACCGAACGCTGGTTCGCCTGCTTGAGGAGCGCGCGCAAGAACTCCGCGACCGCTACGGGATCGGCTACCGCGTCACCGGCATAGCCTCTCGCCGGCTCGGCTTGGTCGCGGACCCGGACGGGCTCGATCCATCGTTGTTCGCAGACTCAGTTCAGTCCACGGGTTCCTCTGTGCCCTCTGTGGTGAGGAAGTTCGGCGATGTCCAATCCTGGCTCGCCGCCGCCCACGCCGATGTCCTCTTCGAAGCCACATCCCTCAACGCCGAGACCGGCCAGCCTGCCATCGACCATATCCGCGCCGCACTCAACCACGGAGCCCACGCCATCACCGCCAACAAAGGACCGATCGTCCACGGCTATCGCGAACTGCGCGACCTGGCCGCGAAGCAGGGCAAGAGATTCCTGTTCGAATCCACTGTGATGGATGGCGCTCCTATCTTTTCTTTGTTCGATCAGCTTCCTGCGATTCATCTGCAAGGTTTCCACGGCATTCTCAACTCAACGACCAACGTGATCCTCTGCGAGATGGAGCAAGGCCTCAGCTTCGACGAAGCGTTGAAGAAGGCGCAGGCGCTCGGCGTCGCCGAAACCGACGCTAGCCACGACATCGACGGCTGGGACGCCGCCGTCAAGACCGCCGCGCTGATTACGGTGTTAATCGATGTTCCGATCCGTCTGGACCAGATCGAGCGCAACGGCATCCGCGACCTCACGCCACAGGCCCTGCGCAATGCCCGCCGCGACGGCTGGCCGTTCAAGCTGGTCTGCCGCGCCAAGCGCGTGGGGAGTGAAATACAGGCAAGCGTCCGCCCGGAAAAAGTTCGGGCCAGCGAACCGATGGCCCGCATCAACGGCACAAGTTCCTACATCTATTTCGAGACAGACATCTTCCCCGGCCTCGCGATCACAGAAGAAAATCCAGGCCTCTACGCGACGGCGTATGGGATGCTGGCAGATTTCATCCGTGCAATTGAGTAAGATGTCTGCCGAGGAAGTCATGAGGCTAAGGTCAGCTCTATTCACCACACTGCTGTTCTTAACGGCTTCAACAGTTGGCGGGGTCGCTCAGGCCAGCGAGGTAGGCATTCACCAGTCGCAGTTCGGGATAAGAATCAGGAAGGTCTTCATCAACATCACCGGTGATCCCAAACTAGCTCATCGCCTCCTGAGTTTCTTCGACCTCGAATTTGAAGACACAGGCATTCAACTCACGAATACAGAGGCCGACGCGGACGCCGAGATTGACGTAGAAGTAAATGCCGAAGTAGAAAATGCAAATCTGGGCATCGGCATAATGAAAGTAACATCGATCTCCAACGGGAAGGCCGACACAAAGAGCTCGTGTCAGTCGCTCGGGACACAAGAGGATGGTGAATTTTTCGATTCTTCATCCGATGGCGCGGCGACAGATCTCCGGCAAAAATACCCAGATGCGAAGACTGTAAAACTCGATCCCGCTAGCGATGCCAGCGCCTCTAAGACCTTCCTGTATAGATTGCCTGGCGCTCTAAAAGCTTCGGCGTTTGCTCTTGTCGAATCCGGATCCGCTGACGTTACCTTGCGCGTTGATCTTACGCGCCAGAAGGTTCCAGTGGAGGAACACATCCTAAAGTACAAAATGCAGATGACCACAAACGACGGATCCCGTCCGATTAATTCATCGGGAACGCGCGTGATCTCTGCGAGAGCGATCACTACACCTGACCTCTGTCCGGACCGGGTTACTGACTTGGATTGGTTGTCGACCACGGACCCGCTTTTTCAAATGGCGCAGAATTCCGTTAAACAGATCAGAAAAAGCAACCGAAGGTTTCAGACAATTAAGTAGCCGCTACTTCCCCGGATCCACCAGCGCCTGATACACCAAGGCGTGACTGCGGTAGAGCAGCGTGTGATTGTCCGGATCAGTCATGCGCTGAATGATGCCGACGAACACCACATCATTCGTCGGATCGACCCAAAACCACGTTCCCGCCGCGCCATCCCAGAAGTATGTATTCTTTCCATCCGACATTCCCGCCGCCGGCGGATCATAAATCACCGCGCCGTTAATGCCATACCCAAAGCCCTGCCGCATTACGTGCTGCCCGATGCCCCACTCGCCGGTCAGCAACTTCGCCGGCAAATGATTCGACATGATGAGTTGCACCGTTGAAGGCGCGAGGATGCGCTTGCCGCCAAACTCTCCGCCATTGGCCAGCATTTGAGCAAAGCGCCAATAGTTTTCCGCCGTCGAAACCAACCCTCCTCCACCCGATGCCGCTCCGGGCTCGACAAAATAATTCTCCGTCGCACTGGCCGGACCTCGGATCGAGACCACGAGTTTGCCCTCGCTGCGTTCGTAATTGGTGGCAAAGCGTGAACGCTTCTCCTCGGGCAGAGAGAATCCCGTGTCGTTCATGCCCAGCGGCGCGAAGATGCGGTCGTGCATGAAACTGCTGAACGATTGGCCGGAAAGCTTTTCAACGATGTAGCCCTCGATATCCATCGAGGTGCTGTAGCTCCAGCGCGTGCCCGGCTGGTAGAGCAGAGGCAGTTCCGCCATCTTGTCGATGTATTCCTGCAGGCTCTTCGAAGGGAATGGCTTTTTCTCGTTGTACAGTTGGCCGACTAGATTCTTCGCCATTGGTCCATAGGTGAACCCGGCCGTGTGCGTGAACAACTCCATCATGGTCGGCGCGTGCTCAGGGTCTACCAGCACCGGCTTGCCGTTCGCATCCGCGCCCTGAAAGACTTTCAGCTTCGCAAATTCCGGCACAAACTTCGCGATCGGTTCCCACGGCAGCCATTTGCCCTCCTCATACAGCTGCATCAGTGCCACGCCAGTCACCGGCTTGGTCATCGAAAACATGCGGGCGATCGAGTCTTTATCGATCGGCGCGCCCGTAGATAGGTCGCGCACTCCGTAAGTGCGATAGTCGACGATCTTCCCATGCCGCGCCAGGATGGTCACTGCGCCGACCAAATCTTTTCGATCGACCTCACCCTGGATCAGCTCATGCAGGCGATTCAGCCGCTCGGACGAGAACCCAACCGACTCCGGTTTGACGATACTCCATTCCGCCGCCCGCGGAGTCTGCGCCGTCCCGCTCGCGCCTAGCGCAATCAGCGTAACCGCCATCATGAATGCAATCCCAACCGAACGATTCAGTCGCATAAGTCTCTCCTCGCCGCAGACAGTGTACGTCGAAAGCAGTTCCCGGATGCGAGAGTAATCGCTGGGCTCAAAGGAACTGCCCGACGGCTAGTCCGCCGAGATGCGCAGCGCGCGACAAAACAAAACCGAGGTTGGCGTGATAAAAAGATGAAGCTATGCCTTCTGTCGAGACTCTCGTTCCCGCGCTCGATCTCACTTATATCCGCGCCCAATTCCCCGCGCTCGCCCAGACCGTCAACGGACATCCCGCCGCCTTTCTCGACGGCCCCGGCGGAACGCAAGTTCCGCAGCGCGTGATTGACGCCATCTCTGACTACTTGCGCCGCTCGAGCGCCAACACCGGCGGGGCCTATGCTACCAGCCGCCGCACCGACGGCATGATCGCCGAAGCCCGCGCCGCGATGGCCGACTTTCTGCACTGCGCCGCCGACGAAGTCATCTTCGGACTGAACATGACCAGCCTGACCTACGCCATGTCGCGCGCGATTGGCCGTGACTTGAAGCCTGGAGACGAAATCCTGGTCACTCGGCTCGACCACGACGCCAATGTTTCCCCCTGGCTCGCGATGGCAGAAGAAAAAGGTTTGACCGTCCGCTGGGCCGAAATTCACGACGAAGACTGCACGCTCGACATGGCCGACCTGGCTTCGAAGATCAGTGCGAAGACGAAGCTGGTTGCGGTCGGTTACGCTTCGAATGCAGTGGGCACGATCAATCCGGTGAAAGAAATTGTGCGGCTCGCGCACAGTGCCGGAGCCCTCGCCTACATCGACGCCGTTCATTACGCCCCGCACGGACTGATCGACGTGGCCGCACTGGATTGCGATTTCCTGGTCTGTTCAACTTACAAATTCTTCGGCCCACACATGGGTGTTCTTTTCGGCAAGCGCGAACATCTCAAAAGCCTGCGCCCCTACAAAGTTCGCGCCAACACCAATGCGATTCCGAATTGCTGGGAATGGGGAACTCTGAATCACGAGTGCATCGCCGGAATCAAGGCCTGCGTGGACTACATCGCCGACCTAGGCCGCAAAACAAGCGAAACAAGCGACAGAAGGCGCGCCATCGAATCCGCCTACGCCGCGATCCACCATCACGAACGCGCGCTGCTCGATCGCGCCATGACAGGCCTGCGGGAAATCCGCGGAATAAAAATCTACGGCATCACCGATCCTGCGCGCTTTGATCACCGCTGCGGCACAATCGCCGTAAGAATCGTTTCCGGGAAACCCGGCCACACTCCGCTCGAACTCGCCACCAAACTTGGCGAGCGCGGCATCTTCACCTGGGACGGAAATTACTATGCCCTCAACCTCACCGAGCATCTCGACGTGGAAAAATCCGGCGGCTTTCTCCGCATCGGCCTGGTGCACTACAACTCTGTCGAAGAAGTGGACCGCCTGCTCAACGCGCTGCGGGAAATCGTGAGCGCGTGAGCATCTCACATCCGCATCCCTACCTGCCGTAGCCGCTTTACCCGCTCCTGTGCAGGAAACCTGCGCGCCCGGTATCGCACCGGCACGATCTCCTTTTCTTCTTCCAGCAAATCCCCCACCACCTCGACGGCCTGCTCCCACGGCACCACAAACATATCGTTGCTTTGAGGGCGGACGATGAATGCAATCGCATCCGCCTTGGGCAGCGAGGAGTCGACGTCGTTGGTCCACACGCAAACGCTGTACTGCGTCTTGTCTTTATCCTTGCGTTCGAAGACGTTGTAACTGGCCACAAAGTAATCTTCGCCCGTCTGCTCGTGAATCTGATCGAGCATCTTTTTCTGCTGATCGTAGTCCATATAATTGCGCCGCCGGCGCGTCGCCAGCCACTGCGCTTTCAACTCGGCATCTTCGGGAACGTACAACTCCCACTTACCCTCCACCAGCACGTACAGATCGGGCGAGAGCGAGTGTCCGGCATTGAAATGGCTTTCGCTTCCGGCCTTCATCACCGCGCGCAATCCCGCCAAGTTGTCTTTTCCCGTTACCCAGAGCGCGTCGCGATTGGGCACAAACGCTACCGGATCGCCATCCACCTGCAGCCGGTAGATCAGTTCCGTCAACATCATGCGCGAACTGTCGTAGGAATCATGCCACTCCGCCAGGTAAACGCCGTTCTGCCCCGCCATCCGGCTGGGATCGGTCTTCTCCCAAAGATTATCTTTAGCTGCAGCGAACGCCTCTTTCAGGTCCACACCCCAATCGATAAGCTGCTTGTGGTTGATCGACGTGATGCTGTGCTCGGTGTCGTAAGCCAGCCCCAGGACGAGTCCGCTGGCGAATTTTTCTGACTGCCATTCGAGTTCGGTATCGTCGGACTTGTGCACGCGCGTCAGCAGCCGGCTCAAACTGTAGTAAGCGGCATCGCGCACCACGGGCATCAGATTCGGCTTAGCCGCGGCGAAACTATTTGGGATCTCAGGAATCGAAGAAAAACTCGCGACCAGCCGGGCAATAATCGCTGCCCGCTCGCTCTTCGGAGCGGTACAAAAATTCGAGTACGAATTGTGCAGAAAAACGGTCGAGTCCTTGCCTGGAGTTTTGAGCGCAAACTCCGCCTCGCGGTATTCCAGATTTTCTATTCCGCTTTCTTCGAAGGCGCGGGCCACGATCTCCGCGAATTCTTTTCGCGACACCTTACGGAAAAAAACTTTGTCGAGAAAACTCACCAGCCACCTCCCGGCGCGTTATTTCCAAAGCCGCGCCTTCGCAAAAAACAAACAGCCCGGGACGCATCCCGGGCTCGGAAACCAACTCTGCGACACTCGTCGACGGGTAAACCGCGCGGCCTACGGCCAGCGCTTTGCGGTGTCTTCCCATCCGGCAGCGCGTACCGGCTGAGGAGGTGGAATCGTCGGCGCCGATGGAACCGGAATCCGGGTGGGCGCTTGCGGTCCGTTCACCGCTGCCGCCAAAGCCGGCTTCACCGTATCCATCCCGTTTTCCTTTTCCTCCGACAGCAAGGGAGCCACCAGCCGCAAGGCCTCCACTTCCTTTTCCAGGCGTGTCAATTCCATTTCTTTCTGTCGCAACACCTCATACACATTCTTCATAAGCGGGGCACCTGCGCGCATTATTTTGATTTAGAAAACCTTTCTCCCGCACTTTAGCAGAGTTGCCTGTGTTGTCAAGATTTTCCGAGATGCGGGGATGCAGCTTGAGTTCCTGCGGGACGGGGATGATCCCGATGGCCGGCGTCTTTTTGTAGACCCCGGCCTTCAGACGGGAGCCAAGGGGTCTTCATCTCCACGGTTCTGGAGCGGGAAGTTTTAGCGCAGAAAGAACACCGCGGCGATCGCGCCGGCCATGATCAGCAGAACCACGATCACATACTTATTCGCTCCAATCCAAGATTGCTTTTCTTCCGCCGCCGCGCTCAAAATCAGTTCCGGAGCGCGATTCTCCGCGTCAGACGCAGAGGGCACGGCGTCGCCGTGAGAATGCTTAGCTGTATATTCTTCGCCCTCCGCGACGGCAGTCTGCGCACTGATCTGAGCCGGACTTTCATCCATTGAGGTTTCACGAGCAGGAACATCTGCAACCTGATTCACCGGCGTCGGGCTGGCGGGAGCCTGGGTCGCAGGAATCAGGGTTGCCACATTCGGGGCTGCCGCAGCCTGCGCTGCGAGAGCGCCAGCCGGAGAAGCAGCTTCCCGCTTCTCGTTCGGGCTTGCGCTGGTCGTTTCGCTCGCTTGGGGGGCGGGCGTCGGACCCACGTCAGTTTCTGGCTCCGCCAGAGGCGCGGGCTTCCATTGCCCGCGCCACTTTTTCTCCTCGCATTCCACGCACAGCGCCCGCCCGGACGAAACCGGAAAGCCGCAGGCTTCGCACTTCTTCAGTTCCCGCAGAATCGGAGGGATGCGAGTCTGATCGGTTTCCGTTGAGTTCACTTCGGGCGAAAGCACCGCTGCCGACCAGAACAGTTTCTTGCCAGGCAGTGCTTTTCCCGAGGCTGGCGGTTCCGGTGCAGGCGCCGCTGCCGCCCCGCTACCAGCCTCGCCGCGTATAGTGGCGCTCGAACGCCGCTCCACTTCCGTATCGGTGGTCGCGTTCGCAATCGCCCGGCCATCGCCGGAAGCACCCTCCGCCTGAACCGCACCTTTTTCCGTTCCCGCATCGGCAACCGCCGGATCCACCGCGGCTTGCTCCACATCCAGCCGCAGTTGCTCAGGCAGGCACTCGGTCGCCTGTGCCAGACGCACGGCGGTTTCCACCATCTCCGCCAGGCGCTGCACCGCCAACAAATCCCGATCGCCAAACGCATTTGCCGTCCCGGAGAAAAGCTCGAAAACTCCCAGCACTTCGTCGTCATGGACAACCGGCGTCACCACCACGGACGCAATGCCCAGCTCGCGGCATACTTCGCGATTCACGCGGAGATCGCTTTCGGCATCGTCGCAGCGCAACAGCCGCCCCGTGCGCACGCTTTCGCCCGAAAGGCCGAACTCGGTCGAAAGCAGCGCTCCCAGTTCCGGAGCGCTGGTGCCGCTGGAGGCGCGGCACAGCATGTCATTTTTTCCGTCGCGCCGCAGCGCAATCGCGGCTCCGCTCGCGCCCGTAATGTATTGGGCGCGATCCGCCAGCAACTGCAGCGCCGCATCCAGATCGCGTTGCGCCATCTCCGCCAGAGAATGCCCGCCATCCTCCGCCGGAAACTGCAACGGGGACGCGGCATCCGCCTGCTCGCGCGCCACCGCCAAAGCGGTCGACACGCTTGATCCCCCACCAGGACTTGCAGGACTGCGTTCCAGAATTGCCTCCAACCGCCGGCCTGGGCCGCGCGGATTTCACTTGCTCAATCGGCCGATCGTCACCAGGCCGATCCTTACCAATCCTGCTTAACGAAGAGAATGTAATTGGAGTCTCGCTCTGAGGCCGCATAGTGTCAAGCCAATCTGCGCTGCGGAAGTACATTGCACAAAAGGGCGGCGGCAAAAATTCGGCGGACGTACGAGCGGCGAGAGCTAATTCCTCGGCGCAGCGCGTCTGGCGGATGGGGAGAAAAGCCGGGAACAGCTTCAATTCCTGGAATCTTTGAAGCCCTGCCGGATTCTCTTCGATCGCCGCAGCGCGGTATGCGCCAGACGGTTGGCCTCGGCATTATCTTCCCGCCGCACGTGCGAGATGGAAAACTCCAGGGATCGCGCCAGCTTCAGGCAGGTCCAGTGCATCGAGTACAGCCGCGGGCTGCGACAGACATATTCTCCCGTCATCTGCCGCACCACCACTTCCGAATCCGAATACACATGCAGCGTTCGCGCCTTGCACGCCACCGCGTACTGCAACGCTTCCATCAGCGCCGCATACTCGGCGACGTTATTATCCTGATGTCCGATCCATTTGGCGATGTGCACTCGCCCTTCGGCGCCGCCGTCGATCACCACTCCAATGCCCGAGGGTCCCGGATTCCCCAGGCAACCACCGTCCACATAAGCGACTAATTCCGGCATGCTCGAAGGGTTCGCTAACTTCTTTTTTCTCTTTTACGTACTCTTGTCCTGCTTCTGAAGATGCGCCCATCTTCCCCCGCCGTCAAGACGATTATCTTGGTTCGCTTTCAACACGTTGCAGTGGCGCTGCGGGTCTTGTGCAATTCCGTGTGCAAAACTGGGATTGAATTCACGGCTGCTGTGAATAAATTCCCAAAATGCAATCATTTGCAATTTCGTTTATGCACAGGCGGGCAATTCGCGACTGCACCAATACTTTGCGTTGACGTTTTTTAATTGTCTGTTAATGTGATTTGCGTCGACGGTCGAAAGGGTCGAAGCAAACGAAAGTAAGCAGCGATCCGAAGTAGACTGAGTGATCAGCCAGACGGGGCGACCTGTAGGGCAGCCAGACCTGAAAAAACCGACGGCTCTGCGAGGGGCAGTTGGGGTTTGGGACCGCGAAAGCGGTGATCGCATCAAAGGGCTGCGACGGTACATGCTTCCACGCTGTTGGACTCCCTCGCAGGAGTTAGCGGCTAGAGCATAACCAATGTCGCAGCCTTTTACCTTTTCTTCCACCTCTTTTCTTCTCCCGATCAGCTCTGACATAACGAAATACACTCCTAATTCTCTGATCTCCCCTGACGGTCCGTCGCCCGCGCTTGCCGCCCCACGGAACAAGGTTTCGAGGGAACAAGGTTTCGAGAACCTGCGTATTTATGAGAGAATCTCGTCCTTGCCCCCGATGAACCGGAAAACGACGAAAACTCGCCCCCTTCCAACGCCGGTTTGGCTGCAGGGGCTTCCCTTGCGGCGCGGCGCGATGTTCGTGGCGGGTGTTTTCGCAATCCTGCTTCCGCATTCGGCGTCCGCGCAGCAATCAGACCCAGGCAAGCCGGTGGTAGTGCAACCCGGCGCTCCGGGCATGCCGACCAAAACGTTGCCGTCGGCCACCAAAGGCGTTCTGCCGCCCGCTTCACCCAAAGACACCGAGTTCATGCAGGGTATGATCATGCATCATTCGCAGGCCGTGGAGATGACCGCCATGATCGCGTCCCACACCCAGAACAAGAGCCTGCGCTTGCTCGGGGCGCGCATCAGCAATTCCCAGTCGGATGAAATCAAGTTCATGAAGCGCTGGCTCACGGCCCGCGGCAAGCCCATCCCCGAACCCATGTCCTCCATGCCAGACATGCCGGGAATGGAAATGTCCCACGACGCCATGCCCCTGATGCCCGGCATGCTCACCCCGGAGCAAATGGAAGCGCTGCGCAAAGCTAAAGGCGCTGAGTTTGATCATCTGTTTCTGACCGGAATGATTCAGCACCACAACGGCGCTCTGACCATGGTGAAGGATTTGTTCGACACCGCCGGCGCCGGCCAGGACGCGGAGTTGTTCACCTTCGCCACCGACGTCGATAGTGGACAACGCGCCGAAATCCGTATCATGCAGAACATGTTGGAAAAGGAACCCTAAGGAGAACCGATGAACCGAGTTTCCAGATTTTTCGTAGGAAGATTTACCCCGCTGGCGATGGCCGCCGCGCTTCTTGTTTTCTTCACCGTGAACCGCGCGCTGGCCCAGCAGTCCGCCGCTCCGCCCGCCGCCGAGGCGCAGTCGGCCAACCCTCCATCCGGCCAGAGCCAGCCTTCGCAGGATCAGGCTTCGCAGAATAAAGACGCGCCGAAAAAAGATGCTCAAGTCAAGGACGGAGGCGGGGAGAATCCTTTCGCTCCCGAGCCCGCCCCCGCGCTGCCCGAGGGCATGAAAGGCGCGGACGTGAACGATCCGCGCTACAAGCTCACCCCCGGAATGTACGACGCGGGCGAAGCCGCCATGGGCCTCAAGCACCTGGAACTGGTCAAGAAGCCAGATGCGTTTCAGATCGAGTCCACCGACACCGATGATCCGAAAGTCCAGAAGTCGCTGGCCACACTAGGCATCCCTCCCGCCATGACCAAGATGATTCCCAAGCCGATGCAGTTGGTGCTGGCGCAGTTGGGATTTGCCAACTCCGACCTCGCCTTCGAGGGCAGTCATTTGTTCCAGGGAAATTTCTATGGCGTGAATATCTTTGACATCTCCAACCCGTCCAACGTTCAACTGCTCACCTCAATGATATGTCCCGGTGGCCAGGGAGACGTCTCGGTCTACAAAAACCTGATGTTCATGTCGGTGGAAATGACCAACGGTCGCCTCGATTGTGGCGCCGAAGGATTCCCGCCGGATCCCATGCCGGCCGAAGAAAAGAAAGACGACGCTAAGAAAGACGATGGGACGAAGACCGACCCGAACGCCGGCCAGCCTAAAGACTCAGCCAAAGACTCCGGCAAAGACTCAGACAAGAGCGCCGCCGAAGCCGCCGACAAAGACAAAGCCGACAAAGACAAAGCCGCCGCGGACAAGAAACCTCAACGGCGCGGCATGCCTGCAGCCCAGAAGGACCGTTTTCGCGGCGTTCGCATCTTCGATATTTCCGACATCCACAATCCCCGCCAGGTCGCGGCCGTGCAGACCTGCCGCGGATCGCACACCCATACCCTCATCTTCGATCCCAGCGACAAAGACAACGTGTATGTCTACGTCTCGGGCACTTCGTTCGTGCGCCAATCGGAAGAACTGGCGGGCTGTTCCGGCGAAAAGCCCGATAAGGATACGAACACCGCTCTGTTCCGCATCGATGTGATCAAAGTACCGCTCGCTGCCCCGCAGGATGCAAAGATTGTTTCTAATCCGCGCGTGTTTATCGATCCTCGTTCGGGCGCGTTCAATGGCCTGAACAACGGCGGCACGCATGGCAAAGCCGGTTCCGAAAAGCCGCGTGACACCGATCAATGCCACGACATCACGGTCTATTCCGCAGTCGGACTCGCCGCCGGCGCCTGCTCCGGCAACGGGCTCATCCTAGACGTCCGCGATCCTATCCATCCTGTCCGTGTGGACGCAGTCAACGATCCCAACTATTCCTACTGGCACTCTGCCACATTCTCCAACGATGGCAGCAAAGTTGTGTTCACTGACGAATGGGGCGGCGGAATGGGAGCGCGCTGCCGTCCCAACGATCCCAACAAATGGGGCGCCGATGCCATTTTCCGCCTCAAAGACGACAAGCTGACCTTCGCCAACTACTACAAAATGCCGGCCGCTCAAGGCGATACCAAGAACTGCGTCGCACACAACGGCTCGCTGATTCCGATTCCCGGCCGTGACATCGAAGTCCAAGCCTGGTATCAGGGCGGAATCTCGGTGATGGATTTCACCGACCCGGATAATCCCTTCGAGATCGCCTATTATGATCGCGGCCCGATCGATCCGAAAACGCTGATCCTGGGCGGCGATTGGTCTGCCTACTGGTACAACGGCTACATCTATGCCTCGGAAATTGCCCGCGGTCTGGATACCTTCGAACTGACCCCGACAAAATTCCTCACGCAGAACGAAATCGACGCAGCCAAGACCGTTCAGGTCGGCGAGTTGAACGTTCAGAACCAGCAAAGGATGGTGTGGCCCGCGAACGCCGCCGTGGCGAAAGCCTATCTGGATCAACTGGCTCGCACCCAGGCGCTTCCCGCCACGGAGATCGCAAAGCTGCAAAAGGCGATCCACGGGGCAGAAACCTCACACATGGACAAAAACACGCTGCGGAAGTTGAAAGGCCTGGTACCGTCGCTCGAAGCCAGCGCCACTTCCGCGAAAACCCCGGCGGACTCAACGCGTCTGCGCGCCCTGGCCGACGTTCTGCTGCATTTGTCGTAGGGCGGGATGAGCTTCCAGTTCGTTCGCGCACGGTTCGAAAGCTGAGGAACACGAAGGCGATTCAAGAAAGCCAGCCTTCGTGTTCCTTCGTGCTTACGCGCGGGAAAGAGAAAGGTTCTGATGCGAAATCTGCTGACCTTGGCGTTTCTCGTTTGCGTCGCTGCCTCGCGTTTATGTGCGCAACAGCACCAACCCACATCCGCCAACGGGCACTACCTTTTCGTCTGGTCGGGAGACGCAGCGAACCAGGGCAACGACTTTCTGGCAGTCATCGATGCCGATCCCGCATCTTCCTCCTACGGACATCTGATCACCACTCTCGCGACCGACCAGAAGACCGAACTTGCCCATCACACGGAATACGCCATGCCGGCCAGCGGAATGCTTTTCGCCAACGACCACTTAGCCGGCCGCACCTTCATCTTCGACCTGCGTGACCCCATCCATCCAAAGACGGTTACCTCATTCACCGACATGGACGGCTACATGCACCCGCACTCTTACGTACGCCTGCCCAATGGCCACGTGCTCGCTACCTTCCAGCATTCGCATCACTCCATGCACTCCGACTCGCAAGCCCAAACCGGAGGCCTGGTCGAAATCGACGACACCGGCAAAGTCATCCGCTCCGCCAGCAACGCCGATCCCGCATTTCCCGACGCCCTGCTCACCCCATACGGCCTCGTCGTGTTGCCCGGAATCGACCGCATCGTCTCCACCAACTCCTCGATGCATACCACCGATATCTTTGCCGGCGTCACCTATCAGGTCTGGCGTCTCTCCGATTTGAAGCTGCTCAAAACGGAATATTTCGAGGTTGGAGAAAATCGCTATGCCCAGATCAGTCCGGAAGAGCCGCGCCTTGGCCCCGACGGTTCCGTCTTCGTGCAAACCCTGGGATGCGGTCTCGAGCGCATCACCGGCATCGGAACGGACCACCCTGCATCGCATCTGGTCTACTCTTTTCCCGGCAACTGGTGCGGAGTTCCCACCATCATCGGCCACTATCTGATTCAGCCGTCGCCCAATATTCACAGCGCCATCGTGCTCGATATCGCCAACCCGACCAAGCCGGTGCAGGTCTCAGCGTTCAAGTTCGCCGACGATTATCGCCCGCACTGGTCTTCCTGGGACCCGAAAACCAATCGCGTTGCCATCACTCCCGGCAGCCCCAGTGACTCTCGCCTGTACCTGCTGAAATTCGATCCTCAGACCGGCGCACTCACCATGGACGAAGCTTTCCACGATGCCGACGGCAAGCCAGGGTTCAATTTCAACGATCGCGACTGGCCCCACGGCTGGAAAGGTTCGGGCAGACCGCACGGCGCAGTCTTCTCCCGCTGAACCGCGAATTGCACTGCACCGTACCTCGAAGAAAATCGTTTTACTTCCCAGGCCTCTGTGCAATAATTCCTCCCCGGAATCCTCCGCGCCGGCCAAATCGCCGCTACGGAAATCCTCCAAGCTGAGGTCGGAAATCTCATGTCCAACAATTTCTCTCGCCGGCAGTTCCTTCGGCTAGGCAGCGGAGCATTGGCCGCCACCACCGTCGCCAAAACCATCCTTCAGCCGCGCATCCTCTCTGCCGCCACTCGCCCCGTAGCGCCCAGCGACACTGTCCGCTTCGCCTCCATCGGCACCGGCGTTCGCGGATGCGAACACCTTCACTCCTCGCTCAGCGTTCCCGGCGTCGAGTGCGTCGGTGTCTGCGATCTCTATGACGGACGCCACATCGCCGCCCGCGAAGCCGTCAGGAATTCCAGCGTCTTCGCCACTCGCGACTACCGCGCCATCCTCGACCGCAAAGACGTCGATGCCGTCATCATCGCCACCATGGACCACAACCACCGCCGCATCTTCGAAGACGCCTGCGCCGCCGGCAAAGACGTGTACTGCGAGAAGCCCATGTCGCACACCGTCGAAGACGGGTTCTCCATGGTCGAAACCGCGCACAAGAACAACCGCATGGTCTGCATCGGCAGCCAGCGCGTCAGTTCCGTTCTCTACGCCAAAGCCAAAGAAATTTATGATTCCGGTAAACTCGGCGAAGTTTTTTCCATCAACGCCTACTGGGACCGCAACTCGCCCTCTGGCGCCTGGGTCTATCCCGTTCCGCCCGATGCCAGCCCCGCGACCATCGACTGGAACTCCTTCCTCGGCGAAGCTACCAAAGTTCCTTTCGACAACATCCGCTTCTTCCGCTGGCGCTGCTTCAGAGACTACGGCGAAGGCCTCGGCGGCGATCTCTTCGTTCACCTGCTCTCGGGCATTCACTTCATCACCTCGACGAACGCGCCCGCGCTGCGCGCCCAATCCAGCGGCGGTCTCTACCACTTCAAAGACGGACGCGAATTCCCCGACCTCATCGAAACTCTCTACGACTATCCCAACTTCAAGGTCACGCTGCGCTGCAATCTGAACAACGATGGCGGAGAGTTCATCGGCTTCTACGGCACCAAAGGCACCATGATCATCAAAGACGCCACGCTCAGCTATAAGCCGCAGGACACGCGCCCCGAGCCCGAAAGCTATTCCACGTACGGCTGGCCCAAAGCCCTCCGCGATGAATACGAGAAGCAGTGGCACGCCGAGCATCCGGTACCGAAAGCTCTGGACTGGAAAATCGACGGAGAGGGCGAAGCCTACGCCAACCCGCCCGGCTACAGCGACACCGTCGACCACCAGGCGAACTTCTTCCATGCCGTCCGCACGCGCAAACCGGTCGTCGAAAACGAAGTCTTCGGCAACCACACTGCCATCGGCTGCCACCTGGCGAACTTCTCCTATTTTGAAAAAGACGTCGCCCTCTGGGACGCAAGCGCAAAGAAGATCGTGAAGGGCTAGAAAAAAGTAATAAATTAAGAGAGGTTGCCCCACCCTAGTCGCATTCTGTGCGACCGGGTGGGGATTTTGACTTAAGAAGTGTTTTTTGTTTTGTGAAAAATCAGCCACGAAAGTGGCGAATTTTCCCATGTCATTCCGAACCGAGTCGAGGACTCGGTGAGGAAGCTGCTGTCACCGCAAGCGCCGGGATTTTACTGAAAGCTGAGAGCTGAGAACTGACACCTTCAGTTCGGATACCCCTCCCCAGCCCGAACAACCCGAATCTGATGATCGGTAAAAGTTACGTTCTCATCCGGCAACTTGACCTTCGGCATGTGGCAGGTCACACACTCCGCCTTAGCCACGGGACAAGTCTTCGCCCGCGAAGCATCCCCGCCAGGCGGCAATGAAGAAGAGGCAGAAGGAGAAGTTCCGGCCGCATGGCAAGCTAAACACTTCGCGTCGTATGCCGAAGCTTGAGTGATCAAATTCTTATGCGGATCGTGACAAGCCAGGCAACTGATGCGCGCATCCGCTCCGTCAAAACATTTGCTGTTGGCCAGCCGATACGGAGCAAAGCGTACATTGGCCTCGCCATGCCAGTGATTTCTCACCACCGTCTCCCACGTGCGATGGCACTGCCCGCAAAAATTCGACACATCTTCGGCCGACATGTTGCCCAGCCTCGCCGGAGCGGAAGCGAACGATCCCCCGATCGCATCCAGCAGGTGAATGTTCGACCCGGCATGGCAATGCTCGCAGGTGACCCCCGGCTGCAAAGAATCGAGCGCAAGTCTCCCGTTGCTGACGGCGTTGGTCGCGTGACATCCGAAACATTGTTTGAGGTCGTCCTGCGACAGATCCCGTCCCACCGCCTCTTCCAGGCTTTGCGGCTTCAGATGCTCGTCACCTACGGTCAATTCGAGGCCATGACTATCGGGGTAATAGCTCACCAGGCTTTCCAGAAAGCGCCCGTCGCGCTCAAAAATCCAAGCTTGCACGCCCACTCCAAAGTTCCAGCGAATGGGAAATGAAATCGTTTGCTTGCCATCGGTAACGCTGTACGTACTCTTCTCGCCTTGCGTTTCAATCGAGTAGGTGTAGGGTCCGCGGTGGGCGGTGAGTTTCGGATTCGCTTTCAGCGTGGGGTTCGTGGCCGGCAGCATCAGCGCCCGCCCCATCGGCGTCTGCGCCTGATTCATCGCCTGCTCGCGATGGCACGGCGCGCACGATGACGCTGAACTCGCTGCCTGCCCCTGCGCTCGCCCGGGTGCAGCCACCATCCCGATCGCCGTCATCGCAATCGCGGCGATCCCGCGCAACGCCATCCGCCTGCCGCTAAGGACGCGCAAACGGAGCCTCATTCTTGGTGCGCTCCAGGCAAAGCAGCCGCTCGCGCCGCGCATCCTCTTTGCGCCCCAGCCGGGAGTATACGCCCACCAGCGCCACATGAATCTCAATGTTCTCCGGATCAAGCTTGAGGGCCGCTTCCAGATGCCGCAAGCCCTCACTCACAGCGCCGGTTCCCACCAGCGCGCGCCCCAGTACCAGCTGCGCAGTCGATGAATCGGGTGCGGTCGCAGCCGCTTTTTCCGCGTAGGGCAGAGCCTCCGCAAAACTGTTCCGCAACAGCAGACTCCACGCCAGCATCACTTCCGCCGGCTCATTTCCCGGAGCCACTTCCAGTTCGCGCCGAAATTCCACCGCGGCTCGTTCCGGATCCTTCACAAACAAAAGATATCCCCAGAAATAGTGCGTGTTCGCGGCCGCAGGGAAGCGCCGAAATACTTCCTGAAACTCCCGCTGGGCAACTTCGGTGTCTCCCGCCATGGCATGAAAACCGGCGGTGCCAGCCGCAAGCGGCGCGGCCTGCAAGTCCGCCTTCAAATCCTTGGGCAGAACCGGAATCCGCAATCCCGCCAATCCGATCCCCATAAAAATTTCCGGAGCGGCGATCTTCGAGCGCACGAAGAATCCGTACTCCCCCAACGCGTCTTCAAAGTATCCATTCAGAGTGAGCAGCAGAGCCAGATGATAGCGTAGCGCGCCCTCATTCTCCGACTGATTCGCCGCCCCCAACTCGAGACCCTTCTGAATGTCCAGCAATGATTGCCGGTAGTCGGCCGTCTCAAACTCGCACAATCCCCGCACCGCCAGCGCCGGACCCGCCTGCGGCATCAGCGCAATGTAATGGTTCAGTGCATCACGCGCGTTCGCATAATCCCCAGCTCCATACTGCAGCATGCCCAGAAACCACCAGCCATCCGGCCACTCCGGCTTCAGCCCCACCGCGCGCCCATAGAGCTCATTCGCCCCAGCAACATCCTTCCGCTCCCGCGCCGCAGCCGCCTCGCGCGCCACGTCGTCAAAACTGTCGGGAGCAGCTTGTGCAGCGGTCTGAGCTGTAGTGCAAGAAAATATCAAAAGCAAAGTCATGACCAGCAATGCGGCCGTGAAGCAAACTCTGCCAAGACCGATTGAATGCTTACCGGTCTCTCGGATAAAGCAAACTCCCGACACAAAGCCCCCAGACGCGAGATGAATTTAGTCTGAAGGACTCCTGTAATTCTGGGCGTACAGTTTTGCAAAGTTTTGTAGAGATTTATCGAGCGCAGCGAAAGGTCGACAACAAAACACTTTGGCAATGTGTCGGTCTCCCCACGGACGGTTTTGTGGGACGAGGGAATGGGCTTTACTGACGGCCGGCCTTATTTCTTCTTCGGCAAATACTTCTTCTCCACCGAAGCCACCACCACATAATTCGGATCCACCATCTCATTCAAATGAATCTTCGCCACCTTCGACAGCAACTCATACGCATCCAGCTCCGACAACCCATAATCTTTGTGAATCCACTTCACCAGTTCGGTGAACGCAATCCGCACGCAATCGTCCAGCGGACGATACGCTCCCACCGTCATAATCGCATCGTCATTTTCAAACTGCGGCCAGGCAATCGTTCGTCCCTTGATCACGCTCAACTGAATGCGCGCCTTCAGCGGAACCTCAATCGCCGTCCCGGCAATCTCGCCGTCGCCCATCGCCGCATGACCATCGCCAATGTAAAGCAGCCCTCCCTTAACATTCACCGGGAAGTACACCGTGTTCCCCACCGAAGCCTCGGGCGAATCCATGTTCCCGCCAAACTCCGCCGGCACCACCGAACTCCGCGCCTCTCCATTCGCCGGCGCAACGCCAATGCACCCAAAGAACGGATGCATCGGAATCTTCACCGAAAATTCCGAATCCAGCGCCTTGAACGTCGCGGTGTTGTCGGCATGATTGATGGGATAAAACCATACCCGCTCCGGCAGAGGCGCATGCAGCATGGGCGTATAGTTGGTTTCGTTGATTGCGCCAAATCCCGGCGCAAACGCTCCCACCCCCTGATCTCCATCCACCTGCAAATCCAAAATCTTCACTGCCAGCGTATCGCCCGGCTCCGCGCCCTCCACATAAAACGGACCGGCCAGCGGATTATCCCCGGTCGCCATGCTCAACGTGTCGCCCGGTTTCTTCAGCCCATTGCCGAAGCAATCGAGCGTATTCGTATCCAAAATGTCGCCCGGCTTCAACCGCGCCACCGGCTCCGCCGTGGCAAACAGATACTTCACATTCTGCACAGTAGTGGTGTAATGCACCACGTTCTGCGCAACCGCGGCGCACGACAACAGCAGAACGGCAAAGAAGCGAAGACTCATGGATTCCTCCTGATCAACTTGTGAAGATCAAGCGTGAAGTGATCGAAGCCGATTGTAAATGGACTACTACGATTCCAATCGCATGCGGCGGCTGGGAGTAATCGCGCCGCCCGTCCTCTAAGATGTCATTCCGAACCGGGTCGAAGACGCGGTGAGGAACCTGCTGTTCTGCCGAAGCCGAAGCCGGAAGACGTACGGCCAAAGCGAAAACTCCAAGCTCCGAGCTCAATCGTTATCGATCTCGTGCAACGGCATTTTCTCGTGAATGAAGTGTTCTCCATCGAGCGCCGCCGGAATCGTAGTGAACACTCTCGGCGCCTGCTTCAGATTGAAGTAGTCCGTCAAATCCGTGCTGGATCGTGCATCGGCAAAGCCTAGCGCCCCTTCGGCGATTCCAAAGTTCTGCTCCACGAAACGCAAAATGCTGCCGAAATCGCTGCGCTGGTTGTTCACGTAACCCACCGGGGTGTACGCCGAGACCACCAGCATCGGAACTCGAAATCCATACTGATAATCTCCTTCCGGCGCAGCCAGAAAAGTCGGGGACTCGTGGTCGTACCATCCCCCCCAATCATCCCAGACAACGATGATCACGGTGTTGTCCCAATACGTTTCGCCATCGGGACACTTCTTGTTGTTGCCGATCGCATTCACCACCGACGCGACCCACGACGGCCCGCCCCCCGTGTTGGATCCAGGATGATCGGAGTTCTTTACCAGGGGGATGACCCAGCTCAGGTTCGGCAGCGTACATTTGCCAATGTCGGTCAGTACCCCGCTCGGTCCGATCACAACATTGTCTGTCCATTCGGTCCCCGTGCACGTGCCGCCATAGGCCTCGCTCGGCACGCAAATGTGATCAATCGCGTTCGGCGCCGTCCAGATCGATCCCTCGCTCAGCGTGAAGTATTTCCAGTTGATGGATTCTGCCTCGAGAAGGTCCGCCAGCGTCTGATGTTCGAAGCAGGGATAAATGCTGGTGGTTTCACCGGCCGTCGTGACCAGATCCACGTAAGTCGTCGAGACTGCGATGCACCCTGCTTGTGTGTCCGCAGCTGCCGGGGTAAGGTTTTCCGCGGCAAATGTGCCGATCGCGTCGTCGGCGGCGCTCGGCGCAGAAGTTCCACCAAACAAGAACTGATGCGCCGGGAAGCTCGGACCCTGGTTGGTCTGGAATAGATAGTTGGCCCAGCCGTACTGTGTCGCGATGCTCAGATACGAATCCAGATTCCCCTTGGGGTTGCTGACATACTTGTACTCGGGCGTGCTGGGGCACGTAGCGCCGGTATTCGGAATGCATATGTTGCTGGCCGCCCCGTCCATCCTGCAGGTTCCCGTCGAATTCAGATCGCAGGTGCCGTTGAAATTAGCATGCGAATGCCCCAAATCGTAACTGTTCGCCAGGGCCTCGCCCGTGGGCTGCGTGACTCCGGAGGTCGCATACTTGTTGAGCCAATTACTGGTCTGGATGTCATACTGCGATCCGCTGGGGGTAGTGCTGCACGAACTGCTGCTGCCATAAGGCGCGCTGCACAATCCCTGGAATAAATTATCGGGAGTGCGGGTTTCCTGTACCATCAGGATGACGTGCTTGAAGTTCGAAATCTGCGCTGGTGCGGCCGTGCCCAAACTCAGCCACGTTGCTGGGCACGCGGCCAGAAGAATCGTCAGTCTGAAGTGACTCATCGTATCCCCTTTACTTAATAACCTTGGTAGGCTTGCATCGGGGCAACTACAGGCAGGCGAAAACCTTGCCGATCAGCCTAGCAGACGGACTGCCCCCTGCGAAAGAGGGACCCGCAGAGAAAAAAGTCCTATATCGTCCGAAAAGACGCAAAACGTCCACACTCCAGCCCGGCCACTCCCGTGTGTGACCAAAGGGAACCCCACTTCGGTCACACCATGCCTTCCCCCCGCCAACCATAGAATCAAACCGCAGGCTTCTGGGGTTTTCCCGTCCTCGCCCCCGCGCTGGTCCAGGCCCTGAGCAGAAAGCTCGTGAAACCACGCTATTGAAGGTGAAAGGCAATTCTTCCCGCCCGCAACCAGGAGCTGGAATCCAAGGAGACTTCGATGAAATCGATCATGACGCAATCCATCTTGGCGAAAACCATCTTGGCGAAATCAACGTTCAGGCTTGCCCAACGCACCCTGGCCGCAGGCGCGGCAATTCTGCTTCTTGCCGGCGCACTCGCTGCTCAAACCTCATGGAAGACTTATCGCTATCCCGCTGACGGATTCAGCATCTCCATGCCGTCCGAACCCGAACTGTCCAAGTCCAACGTGCCCACCGACGCCGGCTCGTTTGAATTGCGCGCCTATCTCTCCGAAGAGGGCGACTCCGCGCTCTATGTCGGCGTCTGCGATTACGGCCAGGTAGCCGCCGGCAAAGATCCCAACGCCATCCTCGAAGGCGCCAAGAATGGAGCCATCGAGAACGTCCACGCTCGTCTTCTGAGCTCGGAAAAAATCACGCTCGGCATTTACCCCGGCATGAAGTTTGAAGGCGAGAATGACAAGTTCCATTTCTCCGCCCGCGTCTATCTGGTGGGCACCACGCTCTACCAGACCCTGATCGCCATGCCGATCTCTCAGCACTACGCCGGAACCCAGCAGTTCATGGATTCGTTCCAGTTGATCGCCCGCACCCACTAACCATGCAGGGGCGCCCGCCGCTTCTCCTGAGAGAAGCCGAACGGTTCGCCTAGATTTCATCGGGGATGCCCCACGTCTCGCTTCTTTTGCGAGACGTGGGGCTTTCGATTTTCGGCGTCTTCCTCTGTGCCCCTCTGTGTCCTCTGGGTTGAAAGATTTTGGTCCGATGCCAATCGCGACTCCAGCCGCTAAGCGACATCATGGATTAACCGATCTTTAGCCCGGCGTCTTTGACCTCCGAAGTACATGGCCTTCATGGTCGTTGAGCCGCGGCCGGAATTCCACGACAATTCAAAGTCGGGCGAAGCCCGAACCGCGGGAGAAAGTGTGCTTCCGCGATTCTCGTTTCCAGTTTCCCCCAACGCGTCCGACGCATCGCCGGCCAACCGCGGCCACGCATCAAGGCTGATAGTAGACGCGACTGACCCGCATGGCATGAAGCCAGCAGTCATGAAGCCAGCAGTCATGAAGCCAGCAGTCATGAAGCCAGTAGTCATGAAGCCAGTATTATGAAGAAAGAAGCGACCAAAGCCCGGGCAGCCGCCGCCGGCGGTCAAGCCGTCGCCAGCCCCGAACCCACCTTCGCTTCGCCGCGTAAAGTTGCCTATACTCGCCGTTTTCCCCGCTTTACTCTCGATGTCCGCGTCCACGTCAAAATGTTTCAGCAAGGCGAGTTTCGTTCCTGTTGGGGACGCTCCACCGAAATCGGTCAGGACGGCATCGGCGCTACCCTGACCGGCGCGCTGGAACTGGGTGAAATCGTTACCCTCGAAATCCCGCTGCCTCTTTCCACCTACCCGGTCAAGGTTCGCGCCATTGTCCGCTATAGCCAGGGCCTCCGCTACGGCTTCGAATTCCTCACCCTCAACGACAGCCAGCGCGACACCATCCAGCGCGTCTGCCAATATCTCGCCACCAAAGCCTAGGCGCCGCATCCTGAACTTCGACCTTGAATGCAAGCCAGGAGAAAAGCTGTCATTCCGAACCGGCGCGAAGCACAGCGGAATCTCCAAGGTCCCTGTCATTCCGAACCGGCGCGAAGCACAGCGGAATCTCCAAGGTCCTTGTCATTCCGAACCGGCGCGAAGCGGCGGTGAGGAACCTGCTTTCTGTCCCGAACCCCAACCCCAAGCCCATACGCAGTCCCACTCCCGCATCCCGCATATTCACCCTGACGGATGACCCAGCCACCGCACGCGTTTTTCCTTGACACTACATATACAATACTGTTATTTCTGTACTAACAGAAATAACAGACAATTCGCGCGGAGCATACATGGCCAGGCTCACCCTTCGACAGCTTTTCACTCCCACCGGCTCGGTGGATCGCTCGACCTATGCCTTGTTCGGGGTTCTCGGCTTCGCCATCAAGCACAACATCGACCGCTTCGTCGCCTCTTACTTCTTCCACCAGCCCTGGACGCTGTTCAACTACTGGGCCCCCTTGCGCCAGACCCGCATCACCCAGCTGCACGGCGACCAGGTCCGATTTCTGGCGGTCATGGTCGCATCCGCTTTGCCTTTCATCTGGGTCGGAGTTGTGCTCACCTTGAAACGCCTGCGCAGCGCCGGACTTCCATCCTCCCTCGTCATCCTGTTTTTTGTCCCCTTCGCAAATCTGCTGTTCTTTCTCCTGCTCTGCCTGCTCCCTCAACGCGATGCCGCGTCCCATCAAACGCCCCAGCCCTCAACTCTCAATCGAATTCTCCCAGCGGGCAAACTGGGCAGTGCCGCTATATCCCTTCTGATCACCGTGCCCGTCGGCTTCGGAACCGCGTATCTCGGTGCGCAAGTCTTTACCAACTATGGATGGGGAATGTTCGTCGCCCTGCCCTTCGTCATGGGATTCGTTGCCGCTCTCATCTACGCAGCCAACCAGCCGCGCACCAGGAATGGCTGCATCGGAGTCGCCTGTCTTTCCGTGGCTTTGCTGGGTGCGGCTCTGCTCGCCCTGGCTTTCGAAGGCATCGTCTGCCTCATCATGGCGCTCCCGCTTGCCCTTCCGCTCGCCGCCTTCGGAGGTTACTGTGCCTACCTCGTCCAGAAGCGTCGTCAACACGCCGCTCCTGTTTTTCTCTCCGCCCTCCTACTCGTCGCTCCCGGAATCGAATACCTCGAACACATCGTTGCCCGCCCCTCACCGGTTTTCGTGGTTCACACCTCAATCGACGTGAAGGCTCCGCCCGAAAAAGTCTGGAACCAAGTCATCGCCTTCACCCAAATTCCTCCTCCCGCCGAGTGGATGTTCCGTGCCGGCATCGCCTACCCCATCCGCGCAGAAATGCGGGGCAGCGGAGTGGGCGCCGAACGTCACTGCGTCTTCTCCACCGGCGCATTCGTCGAGCCCATTCAGGTTTGGGACGCACCTCACCTTCTCAAATTTTCCGTCACCTCCAATCCTCCACCCATGGAGGAATGGACGCCCTACCACCACATCGAGCCCCCGCATCTTCACGGATTTCTAGTCTCGGAAGGCGGACAATTCCTGCTCACTCCTCTGCCCAACGGAGGAACTCGCCTGGAAGGAACTACCTGGTATCATCACGGACTCTGGCCGTCCGCCTACTGGCGTCTGTGGTCGGATGCCATCATCCACCAAATTCACCTCCGAGTCCTCAGGCACATTCAAGCCGAAGCCGAGGCGAATTCGTAAGAAGAAGCAATCTAGATAACTGAATCCACGATCGCCGGAGTTGACAGCACCAGGTAAATTCTTGTCATTCCGAACCGGCGCGAAGCACAGCGGAATCTCCAAGGTCCTTGTCATTCCGAACCGGCGCGAAGCACAGCGGAATCTCCAAGGTCCCTGTCATTCCGAACCGGCGCGAAGCGGCGGTGAGGAACCTGCTTTTCGCCAAGCCAGAAACCCAGGCGGCTGACTCGCGACGAAAATATCAATGGCGGGATGCAAGCACTCGCAGGCGGGTTTGCGTCGGTCGTCCTACCCCTTGGATGGAACGGCCTCCGGCAGCGCGCCGAAATCTTCCCCGCTTTCCTTGAACATCTGCCGCGGGCAGAAGTAGTTGAACATGGGCAGGGTGAGCAAGGTGTTGACCAGCGCCATGACCACCATCATGGAGAAGATGACCGTATTAATGATTTTCAGGTCCACGCCCATGTTGAGCACGATCAGGCATATCAGGCCGCGCATGTTCATCAGAGAACCGAGGCCGGCAGCCTGGCGGCCAGGCATGCCGCTGGCCCAGGCGGCCAGAAACGAAGCCACCACCTTGCCCAGAATTCCCACCAGAATCACCAGGCCGCAGATCATCCACATCTGCGCGCCCCGCAGCGCGAGCACGTTGGTGCGCAGGCCACTGAAGGCCAGATAAAGCGGAAGCAGCAGGGACAGAGTGATCGTATCCAGGCGGCCGACCACGTAGGAAGTGAAGCGTCCGGTTTTGGGCATGGCTGCGCCCACCAGAAATGCCCCGAACAGCGGATGCAGGCCCAGATACCCGGCGCAAACCGCGAGTCCCACAACCGCAATTATGGTGATAGCCATCGCCTTTTCATTCAGGACGCCGCCCCGGTTGAACTGGTCTCCCAGCCGCTGGAGCAGCGGCTTCAGGACCAGGAACGTGGCCGCAAACAGCACTGCGATGCCTGCGAAGCTCAGGTACAAGCTGGATTTGCCCTGACCCTTCACCAGCAACACAACGTAGGCCAGAATGCACCAGGTGGCGACTCCAGCCACGCCCGAACAGGCCACGGCTACTGTGCCCAATGGCGTGCCCAGGATATCGCGCTCCAGCAGCAGTTTGGCCAGCATCGGAAGCGCGGTGATGGTCATGGCCGCGCCGATCAGCAGGGCGAAGTTGGTGAAGTTGGCTTCCGGCGCAAAGCGCGGCTGCAGATAGGCGGAAAGCGCGAAGGCCAAAAGGAACGGGGCGACGATGCCCACAACGCTGGTGGTAATGGTGGCCCGCGCCTGACTCGCAAGATCAGCGGGGTTGATGCCTAGTCCGGCGAGGAACATGAACAGCACCACCCCCAATTGCCCGAGCGCGTTAAGAAACTCCGTGCTGCCAGGCGGAAACACGTATTGCGAGGCTTGCGGCCAAACCCAGCCCAGAAGAGACGGACCAAGTAGAATGCCGGCAAACATTTCGCCATTGACTCGGGGCTGGCCGATCTTCAGGAAGATGTCGCCGACCACCCGGCACACGGCCAGCACAACCGTGATCTGAATCATCAGCTTGAGCAGATCGAGGTGCATGTAAGCCTCCCCTCATTTTTGCGCCCCTAGCAGGCTGCTGAAAAACTCCAAAACGTGCGGGCGACCGTGGAAGGGCGGCCCTTTAGGGCCGCGTAAGCTCTTCGAAATCAATCCGGGCTTTAGCCCCCGCGCTCGTCTTGCGCGAGCGGAATAGCCTTTTTTCAGCAACCTGCTAGTAGTGACCCTGCTCCGACGGGTTCGGATGCTTGATCTCCAGCAACTTGCGCATCTTGCCCAGAGCCACGCTCTGCTGCGCTTCCTCGCCGTAAATGCGCCCCGCAAACATATCAATGATTTCGTCGCGGTCGGTCTGATACGCGTATCTCTGGAACGGCAACGGCCATTCCCAGAAACAATCGAGCATGGTCTGGATCACTCCCTGCCCCAGATCAGCGTAGGTCTCGTAGGGCTTGAAAGGATCATCGGGGTTCTCCGCTTTTCCCGAGAACAACTGATGAATCGCCTCCGCGGCGAACTGCGCTTCTTTGGTCGCGAACAGCAGCCCGAGCGAGAAGATCGGGTCGATAAAACGATGGGAGTCGCCGACGCAAAGATATCCCTTGCCTACAAAACTCTTGACCCAGTAGGAATAGTCTGGGATGCTGCGCGCTTCCTCGACGTACTGGATGTCCTTGGTCCGGCGCGTCAATTCCTCGTTCAGGGTCTGCATCTCCCGCTTGAGGAAATCCATCTTGGAAAGCTTGGTCTCCTTGAAATAGGGAGCGGGCGTCACAATGCCGATGCTCACGATCTCTTTGTCGATTGGGATGAACCATCCCCAGTGATCGCGCTTTTGGTAAAAGATCAGGGTATCGTCCCGGTGTGCGCCTTCGTCACGAATGGCGCCTGTAACCTGGGAGAAAATGGCGATCTGCCAGTCGTAATTGCCCCGCTCCTTGGGACCGATAACGCCCCGGTTAGCCAGGAATGTTCCCTGGCCCGAGCAATCCACCACCACTTCGCCGCGAATGTCGTCCTCGATGCCTTCAATCGAACGGCAGCGCACGCCCACCAGCCTCTCTCCCTCTTTCAGCGGAGTCACTGCCTGCCCCGGAAACATCTCCACGCCACGCTCCAAAGCCGTCTTCAGCAGCAGGTCGTCGAAGTCACTGCGGCGCGCCTGCCACGTGGTCACCGGCGTCAACTTTCCATCCACCCTCGCCATCACCGGAATGTGGAACGAGTTCCTGCCAGTCTGGCCATAGACCGTTGTGCCCAGCTTGACGGGATATTCGAACTTATCGAGCAACGGCCCCATTTCCAGTTTGCGGAGCTGTCCCCCGGTTTCGCCGGTGAAGGATTCACCGATGTGGTAGCGAGGAAATTTCTCCTTCTCGATGATGATGGACTGGATGCCTAACTGTTTGAGGAACATCGCCGTACAGGTCCCCGCCGGCCCGCCCCCCACAATCACGACTGGATAGTTCTGTGCCATGGACTTGCCCCCGTGCTGTATTGAACCCCAAGCAGCGTGCCCTGGCGACTCGGATTCAGCGCGGCCCCGTCTTGCGCAGACGTCAGATTTTCAAAAGTTGGCCCTGCACCGAGTAAACCAGGAACGCAGCAAATAACACGAAAAAACTTTGCGTTAATATCATGCCTGCGGGCCGGACTGTCAAGTGCGCAGAATTCTGCATACGTCGGTGTCATTTACCGCCCTCGGCCTAACCCAACGACAATCTCCCTCTGTGCCCCTCTGTGCCCTCCGTGGTGAAAGCTTTCTGTCTGAGATCCAGGGTCTAAAGGTCACAGCCCAATCCGTTATAATCATCCCCGCCTGCATCGAACTGCATCCAAACCTCATCTCTAATTCTGGAGGAATTTCATGGCTCACGAACTGCCACCGTTACCCTACGCCTACGACGCGCTCGAACCCGTCATCGACAAGCAAACGATGACCCTGCATCACGACATGCACCACGCCGCCTACGTCAAAAATCTCAACGCCGCCCTCGAGAAGCATCCCAACCTCGCCGGCAAGTCCGCCGAAGATCTCATCCGCGACCTCAACGCCATCCCCGAAGACATCCGCGGCGCCGTCCGCAACAATGGCGGAGGCCACGTCAATCACTCCATGTTCTGGAAGATCATGAAACCCCAGGGCGGAGGCGATCCCACCGGCCCCATCGCCGACGCCATCACAAAAACCTTCGGCACCTTCGCCGACTTCAAAACCAAATTCAACGACGCCGGCACCAAACAATTCGGCAGCGGATGGGTCTGGCTCGCCGGCAAGCCCAACGGCGACGTCCAAATCATCTCCACCCCGAATCAAGACAACCCCATCACCCAGGGCCTCTACCCAATTTTCGGCAACGACGTCTGGGAGCACGCCTACTACCTGAAATACAACAACCGCCGCCCCGAATACCTGGCCGCTTGGTGGAACGCAATCAACTGGGACGAAGTAAACAAACGCTACGCCTCCTCCAAGTCTTAACCCACTCATGGAGGGACTCATGTGGGGGGACAGCACGATTCATGGAGGGGACGGACGCATTCGCCGTTCCGCGAAGGCGAAGCCAAGCGGCTTGTCATCCTGAGGCCCGCGCTCTTTGCGGGCCGAAGGACCTCTGTACTAGCCGCCGCCATCGCTCCCAACCCCCAACTCTGGGAGGTTCTCGGAGCAGATCACTGCGGAGCCCTCAGCGCCGCCCCACAAGAATTCGAGCGCCGTGTGCTCACATGGTTTTCCGCACACAACCATCCCCACGAAACCGGCAACTCAAAACGCGCATCCGCAAACTGCCCCCCCTGCCTTTCTGCAAACTGACCCCTGCTCCCTGCCCCCTGACCCCTGCCTTTCTGCATTTCCTGTGCACACCCTGTGGACAATCCCTCCAACCATATCTCCCCGCCCCACCGCGCTCATCGCCCCAACCCCAAAACCACCGCCAACACTGCATCTCCCCGTCCGGTCCGCCCTCATTCCCAATCCGGGAAATCTCTTCCGCGTTTTCCTCACCTGCACCAATAATATTGAATTGACCTCAACCCCCATTCGCTCGTACATTCACATTCGCCTTCACAAAAAAATCTGATCGCAAACGCCGGCGCAGAAAAAATTGTGCAAGGGAAATCACAGAAGCAACCAAACTCGAAGAGCATCGCAGCAAAGAATGCTCGCACTTCGTAAACCGGTTAGCTTGGGACGCGCGCCATGAAATACGATCAATGGAAAACCTACCGTACTCGTTTTCTCGTCAAAGCCAAACAACTCAGCTCCAGCCTCAGCTTCACCGATCATCTCGGTCGTCAGCACTGCGGCCGCAAAGGCGACTACCTGGTTGAGTCCTGCGATGGTGTCCTCACCATCACCCCGCGCCAGATCTTTGAGGACGTCTACGTCCCCATGTTGCTGGAAACGACGCTGGATATGTCGGGGGATATGTCGCAGGATATGTCCCGCGGTCCGTCGTGCGAGCCGGCCACCGTTCCCGTTTCGGCGATCGGCACCAACGGCAAGGCCAGGATTGAGCCTCTCACGGTCACCAGAATCCGCGCGCAAAAGCCGCGCGCCACTCCCGGCTTCGTTCCCATGAATCCCGATCCAACTCGCGTTCGCCGCAAGTCTCCCCAGCCCTTCCGCCCACCCTCAACCCGAGTGGGCCTGATGTAAACCAAATGACCACGTAGGAACGGACACCTCAGTCCGTCCCGCGAAGGCGAAGCCGAGCGGGCCTCGACCAAGGAATCGAGGGCCTTTATGTGGGGACAGCCGCCCTCGGCTGTCCGGTCGAGCGTAGCTCGACGGTGTCGGGGATCGCATCGAGCGCAAACATGTAAGGGACGGGATGCCTTCGTCCGTCCCGCGAAGGCGAAGCCGAGCGACCCGATCCTCGCCATTCTGACGTGGAAGAGGCCGACAACCCGACGACGCAAGGAATGAAACTCAATGCCGAAACGACCATGCAAGGGGATGAAACCCAACGCCCAATCGACCGTGGAAGAGCGGCGCTTCAGCGCCGCGTCAGCGGCCGAAATAGATAGGGGCTTTAGCCCCGGCCCACAACCGAACGCGCCCGACCCATGCTTGCAATGCAACCACAACCCGCATTCCCAAAACGGAACCCACCACCCCCGTGCAATCCATGTGGAAATCCCGCAACCCAACCCCGCACCAAGCCCGTCATTGCTAGGGATACAACCTATAGTGTTTCTCTCTTGACAGACACAATCTGCGGGAGTAACGTTGCATTCCCATAGTCAATTTTCCGGTTCCTCACGGGAATGAGGTCCGGAAACAACGAGTGAAGAAAATCCTGCGGAGGGGCCCAGCAGAGGTGACTCGGCGCTCTCCGCAGGCAGTAAAGGCCCAGGCGTCCGGGCTTGAATGATCCGTAAGCCCGGCGCCCAAGTCCTTTAGCAGTTTTGCAATGCGGCGATCCGCATGACTACCGGAAGGTTTGGCTCTCAAGAGCCGGACGCCGGAAAGCGGTAGCCGATTAGTCGTGCGGCGACCGTTCCCCGACCCTTCCCCCGGAGAACGACACCAGGGTAGCAAGCGAAAGATTCGTATCAGGGCACGGTCCGTATCAGGGCACCGCTTCAGCCGTGCCGTAAGCAGCGATGATTGAGAACCCGGCTTTAGCCGCTGAGCTCAACCGCCGCCGGCGCAACCGTGGAAGAGCGGGGCTTTAGCCCCCGTGTTGAATGCGTTTCACAAGTTCCGTTCTTTACAACCGAAATCGCAATTGACCCCGGCCGATTCCCCGTCCCAACCCCGACCCGGAATCGTGCAGAGGCGCATAGAATCTAATTAGGAGAGCCCCATGCCTGAAATCAAAACCACCACCGAAACCACCCCCGCCGCCTCCTCGAAGACCGTTTCCGAGCTTCAGAAGAAGAAATCCCCCGGCCTCGCCTTCCGCCGTCTCTTCACCAAGCCCGGCGTCTCTCCCTACGACGAAGTCGAATGGGAACTCCGCACCGCTGCCATCACCGATGCGCAAGGCAACATCATCTTCGAGCAGAAGAACGTCGAAGTCCCCAAAGACTGGTCCATGACCGCCACCAATATCGTGGCCAGCAAATATCTTCACGGCAAGCTCAACACGCCGGAGCGCGAAAGCGGCGTCCGCGCGCTCGTCACCCGCGTCGCCGAGACCATCCGCGACTGGGGACTAGCCCAGGGCTACTTCCGCACTCCCGAAGACGGAACCGTCTTCCACGACGAGCTCGTCCACATCCTCGTCCGCCAGTACGCCGCCTTCAATTCGCCGGTCTGGTTCAACGTGGGCTGCGACCGCATCGAGCCCAACTCCGACGGTCGCAACTGGCACTGGAATCCTCAGACCCAGCAGGTCGAGTTCGGCGTCACCGGCTACAGCAAGCCCCAATGCTCTGCTTGCTTCATCAACTCGGTGAAAGACTCGCTCGATTCCATCCTCACCCTGGCCAAAACCGAAGGCATGCTCTTCAAGTGGGGATCGGGCACTGGAACCAATCTGTCTACTCTTCGCGGATCCACGGAAACTCTTTCCGGCGGCGGCACCGCCAGCGGCCCCCTCAGCTTCATGAAAGGCTTCGACGCCTTCGCCGGCGTCATCAAGAGCGGAGGCAAGACCCGCCGCGCCGCCAAGATGGTCATCCTCAACATCGACCACCCTGACATCATCGATTTCATCGAGAGCAAGCAGAAGGAAGAAGCCAAAGCTCACGCTCTCGTAGCCATGGGCTACGACGGCTCGCATCCTGACTCTGACGCCTACAGTTCCATCTTCTTCCAGAATGCCAACAACAGCGTCCGCGTGACCGACGACTTCATGTACGCCGTTGTCCGCGACACCGATTTCTCTACCCGCACGGTGCAGGATCACCAGGTAGTCAAGACCTATAAAGCCAAAGAACTGCTGCACAAGATTTCCCAGGCCACCTGGCACTGCGGCGATCCCGGCATGCAATATGACACCACGGTCAACCGCTGGCACACCTCGAAAAACACCGCTCGCATCAACGCCAGCAATCCCTGCAGTGAGTATATGTTCCTCGATGATTCCGCCTGCAACCTCGCCAGCCTGAATCTTCTCAAGTTCGCCCCCAACGGCACGTTCGATGTGGATGCCTATCGTCACGCCGTCGACATCCTCATCACCGCGCAGGAAATCATCGTCGACAACGCCGGATATCCCACGCAAGCCATCATGGCAAACTCGCACGACTACCGCCCTCTAGGATTGGGCTACGCCAACCTGGGCGCATTGCTCATGGCCGCAGGTCTCCCTTACGACAGCGACGCCGGCCGCGACTACGCCTCCTGCGTAACCGCCATCATGTGCGGCGAAGCCTATCTGCAAAGCAGCCGCATCGCCGAACAATGCGAACCGCTAGTTCCAGCCACCGAAGCCACAAAAAAGAATCTGTCAGAAACAAACCTGGGCGCAGGCATCGCCACCAGCCATGTGGGAAGCAATGCCCATGTGGGGACAGCCGCCTCGGCTGTCCCGCGAAGCGAAGCGAGCGCTTCCGGCACCATGCCCGGCGGCGCCTGCCCCGGCTGGTACATCAACCGCGAACCCTTCCTCGACGTAATCCGCATGCACCGCGCCTCCGTGAACGGCATCAACAAGTCAAACGTCCCAACCACGCTCCACGAAGCCAGCAAACAAGTCTGGGACGAAGCCCTAGCCCACGGCGAAAAGCACGGCTACAGAAATTCCCAGGTCACGGTCCTTGCCCCAACCGGCACCATAGGCTTCATGATGGACTGCGACACTACGGGGATTGAGCCGGATTTGGCTTTGATTAAGTACAAGAAGCTGGTGGGTGGAGGGATGATTAAGATCGTCAACAACACGGTGCCGACGGCGCTGTTCAAGATTGGCTACACGCACGAGCAGGCGGACGCGATTGTCAGCTACATTGATGCGACGGGAACGATTGAAGGGGCGCCGCACGTTAAGGACGATCATCTGGCGGTGTTCGACTGCTCGTTTAAGCCGGCGAAGGGGACGCGGTCGATTCACTATCTGGGGCATCTGCGGATGATGGCGGCGGCGCAGCCGTTTATCTCCGGAGCTATATCGAAGACGGTCAATCTTCCTGAGAACGCATCCGTGGAAGACATTATGGATGCGTATCTGCAGGCGTGGAAGCTTGGGTTGAAGGCGGTGGCCATCTATCGCGATGGATGCAAGAAGGCGCAGCCGCTTTCGGCGGCGGGGACGAAAACCGCGTCGGCGGGGAATCAAGAGCCGCGGGCAGGAGTGCCCGCGCCACAGGAAGAAGAAAATCTGAACGCGCCTCCTCGTGCCATTCGCCACAAGCTGCAGGAAGAGCGGGCTTCGATCACGCACAAATTCAAAGTCGGAGACCACGAGGGCTACCTTACGGTGGGGCTGTATCCAAATGGCGATCCGGGTGAGTTGTTCGTGAAGATGGCGAAGGAAGGATCGACGGTTTCAGGGTTGATGGACAGCTTTGCGCTGGCAGTTTCTCTGGCGCTGCAATATGGGGTTCCGCTGAAGACGTTCTGCGAGAAGTTCGCGCACACGCGCTTCGAGCCCAGCGGGTGGAGCGGCAACGCGGAGATCGGCTACGCCAAGTCGATCATGGATTACATCTTCCGCTGGCTGCAGATGCGGTTCCTCACCGGGCAGCAGCAGTTGCTGTTTGAGAATCTGAGACTGAAGCCGTCAGCCGTCAGCCCTCAGCCGGAAGGTACCGGCAGCCAGGAAGCGGCGTCGGGCGTTCGGCGTCCGGAAGCCGGAATGCGGGAGCCGGGAGCCGGCTCCGTCCACGCCGCCGACGCGCTGTCGAGCATCGTGGACCTGGGCGACGCGCCCTCGTGCAGCTTCTGCGGCAGCATCATGACGCGCAACGGCAGTTGTTATCGGTGCATGAGCTGCGGAAGTACGAGCGGGTGCTCGTAGCTTGGCCGCCTTGAATTTCTTAGCGTTGCAAGTGCGTCATTCTCCGAACTCACAAAACAGCGTCCTCGCCTGCCCTAAGACAGATATTTATGGGTAGCACGCAGACACATTGGTCGACAGGTCCACAACGCGGGATTGATGCAGATCCTTGGAGCAAGGCGTTCCACGATTGCTCCCGCCGGGTCCGGCGAAACCCATCGGCCTTGCCCTGACGCAAGTTCCCGATTCGGGGTGTCGAACAAAATTCCCGGATCAAAGTCCCCAGTCTCGCTTCGAATACGCCGTAAGTCGGATTGCTCGATCCGAAGGGTTGTACTGTTCCCCGTAAGGCGCGTAGGCGCGTTTCGCAACCCAGCACGGACTCGCTCCTGGATCAGAGCCCGCTCGGAACCGCTCAAAAATAGTAACCAGCTCACGGAACCCGCATGTTTGGCTGCGATTTGAAAAACTGGCGGAGAGAGTGGGATTCGAAAACAACGTTAAACAGCAACGAAAGAACTTACCGCGCACAGATGACGATTCTTACGCAGCGTAAGTGCATGAAAAACCAAATGGCAGGTTTCAGCAGGTTTCAAGCATTCGTCACTTGGGCAACGTGACCTTGACTGTCGGAAGGTAAACCGCCACGGGGTTGTCATCGGGACCACTTGTTCCAGCCAGCAAACTCTTTACGTACTCGGCTAGTGTTTTGCGTGCGGAATCCAAGTGGTCGGGCACCATGTAGCTGTCACTTGTATCAATTGTAATCGTCCGGCCTTGGGAAAGGTCAAAGGGTATTTTTCTGCTCTTATGGATAATCTGAATGGTGGGTAGCAGAAATGCATGGCGCACGCCAAGCTCATAAAAAGCATTCGGATTGTGAAATGACAGGTCAGCAACGCAGATTCGCGCTTTTGCAATATGGTCGAAAATCTGTTGCGTTATAAGTCCAGTCTTGGCGATTTCATCCGCTCGCACGACGGAAAAACCGTGCTCCTTGAAAACGGGGCGAACAACATGATTGAGCATCATGTTGGCGTGTCGCCTTTCCTCGCTGCCTTCATCGCCAAGCGGCGTAATAAAAAAACACGTCTTATCCCAGCCGGTCGGCGGGGGGACACCTTCGGGGCCGGTGTCTCCGCTCACTTCCGAAAACACAGGCTGCTCTCCCGTCGGAACGCCCGACAATTTCACGACAGGTGGTTGACCTTCGCCCTTTCCCTCAAGAATGCCCGCATATCTTCCGTTGGCAGTAATGAGTTCCATTGCCTCCTTGGTGCGGGCACGGGGCACATTGAATCGGTCTTCCAAAACATTTGCAAAATGCTCCGGCGTAGGTGGAATGGGATGCCCGTTATAGTCGGTAAAAAATTTGCTCAGGACGGTGGGGGTCAAGACAGCTTTAACCTTAGCCTCTTGCGCTTCGCCGGGAAGATTCTCTGCCACAATCTTTCGCCCGGTTTCGGCAAGCGAATAGCGACGACTGTTTTTCACGCCTTCGGCATTAACTACGCCGTATGCAACCGCTGACCACACCGCGTATTTAAAATCCGTATTCGTTATCGACGTATCCATTGCCTTCGCCAACTCTTCAAAAGACGCGGATTTCCCGGCGTAAACCTGCCGCAAGGTCTTAGCGACCGCAATCGCTTGCTCTAAGGAACGACGCGGAATCATCTCCGCTGCGAGATATTGCTGTTTCTCCTTACCGTGGGAACGTGCAGATTTTTTTGCTGCCGCTTCCGTTGCACTCTTCTTCGCCATATTCAGTGCCCCTGAGCCGCAATAATACTCTTTTTGTGAAGCTACCTTTAGGCAAGCGCTGTGAAAACCCCGCAACCTGCAACCCGGCTATCGCTTTCGTTTTCTCACCGCACGGCGGCGCGGGGTTGTACCCGCAATGAGTGGTGTCACCAAGCGTTCGTACATTCCAAACAGATACTCTACCCTGTCGCGGTCGCCCGCAAATGCACCGCGCCGGTACAGCCTGTCTACCGCTTCATCAAGGCTTCTGTGAGCGCGGCGTAAGGCAGTCGGCATCGAATCCACATCATAAAGGTCAGCGAGTGTCGAATCTGCATGTTGTGCCCTGGCATCGAAGACAGCCTGTGCCAAATCACGAATTCTGCCCTTTTGAAGGTCATTCGCATCCGGCCACGGAAACGGGTTATAGACAATTCCGACCGAATAACGATACCGGCTTTCCAGCCTCCCGCCTATCATGCGAAGCCATGCCATGTGCATAGCCGACGTGAGAATGCCGAAGTGCCACAGGTCAGCCCCAAGAAGGACACGCACGAGATTGCTAGGTATCGTCGGCGGATTAAGCCAAGCAATAGGAACATAGTCTCGCCGCTCCGAGCTGACTTCTGGGATTACAAGGAAAGCGCTCGCGGGCACGACAGTCACATGAAAGCGGGTCGGAGTGTCGGCTAGGTCGCGCGTCCCTGCGCTCTTGCTTTTCAGGCGGAATTCGCGTACCGCCGCAATGCGCTCCTTTACCTTCGGCATTGCGCGAATCTCTGCCGGAGAAGCGCCGTCGAGGTACAGTATCCAGCGCTTAAGCCCGTATAAGAATTCATCTGTGCCGATATACGGGTGCATGAATTTTTCAGCGTCCGGCTCGCGCCCCAGAAACTCCTCGCGCTCCTCGTCCGAGAAAATGTAGTGCCCCTCGTCAATCGGCTTTGAGCCGATAACCAATTGAGGCACGTTGCACAGTGCCCGGTTTGTCTCCTCAACTACCAAATGCCGGTTATTAACCGTGCCCGCGTCAAAGAGATACGGAGTCAGTGCCGCGTGCTCACTGAGCGTGGGTTCCTCATGTACGTCGCTATAGCTGAATAGGCGCTTGATGGGCGGTTCATCATCTCTGCGGGTCAGCCCGATAACGACGACATGCACATGCGCCATCCCTCGCGCATCGCTGCCCCAAGCAAATGTGCGATGGGCAAAGCTAATCTCTAAGCCGTACCGTTCAAACAGCACCGGCCAGAGCTGGGCTACCTGCTCGCCCTGAGTGATAGAGTTAGTCGCCACAAATCCCACTCGCGCATGGGAAGTACCGAGATACACGCCCGCCTTGATAAACCACGCCGTAACGTAATCGAGAGTGCCACCGCTCCCGCCAAGCTGCGCGATGCGACGTACTTGCGCTCGCTGCGTTTCACTTTGGTATTTCGAGCCGCCGAAAGGAGGGTTTCCAAAAACATAAGTACAGTCTTCGGGCCGTAACAGGTCCGCCCATTCCATTTCCAAAGCATCTGCCGGGCGGATGTGCGGAGAGGCCACAATCGGAATCCGGGCGTAGCTCTCACCAAACTCCAGCGAGAGCTTGTTATTCATGATATGGTCCATCATCCAGAGCGCCACTTCTGCAATGCGGGCCGGGAATTCGCTGATTTCGATGCCGTAAAACTGGTCCACATCAATTTGCGTCAGCGCGGCGACATCGAGCTTGAGCTGGGCATCCTTCCGCAAAGCTTTCAAAATCTCGATTTCAAGATGCCGTAACTCGCGATAGGCGATAATCAGGAAGTTCCCGCAGCCACAAGCCGGGTCAAAAAAAAGCATACCGGCAAGCCTCTGATGGAAAGCCTCAATTGCTTTTCGCCGTCCGCTGTCGCGGCGCTCCACTAACTGTCTAAACTCCGCCCGCAAGCCGTCCAGAAAAAGAGGCTCAATGACCTTCAAGATGTTCTTTTCTGTCGTATAGTGTGCGCCCTGTGCTCGGCGCTCCTTCTTCTCCATTACGGACTGAAAGAGCGCTCCGAAGATGGCGGGGGAGATGGCGTCCCAGCTAAAATCTAGGGCGTCTATCAACAGCGCCCGCATTCGGGTATCGAATGCGGGAATCGGCAACCGCTCCGCAAATAAGTCACCGTTGACGTAAGGAAATTGGGCAAGGTCAGCATCAAGATTTTGTTGCCTGTCTGCTACTGGCGTATTGAGCACATCAAACAACTGGCTTATCCACTGCCCGATATCGCTTCCGTCTTTTGCGGTTCGCTCTGTAATCAGTGCCGAAAAGATGTCACGCGGCTCAAAAATGCTGGTGTCATCCGCAAAGAGACAAAAAACGAGACGAACAAGAAACCGCTCCAGTACGTGGCCTTTATAGCCGGATGCTTTCAGCGCATCGTGCAGCTTCCCCATCTTCTCGGAAGCCTCGATGTTAACCGGGTCTTGGTCGCGGAAAGTGCGCTTCTCAACTCCAAGGATGAAACCGAAGTCCTCAATATGCTCAGGTAGCTGCTGTAGCCGGAACCGGCTCGGCTTCTCCTCCGGCTGCTCTAAATCATAGAGTTCGAACGTCTGAAAATCGCTTACAAGAATGTATCGCGGCAGCTCATGCTCTTTTAGTCCGGGGAAATAATCGAGGGCTTGCTGCTTGGCTCTTTTCAAGTCTCTTCCGGCGCTTTTCTGCTCAACGAGCAGAACGCCTTTCCAGAAAAGGTCAATGAAACCTCGCTCCTCGCCTAATTTCTTTACAGGCTCCTCGAAACTTGCCACGCGACGGCGCGTAACGCCGAAAATTTCAAAGAATTCATTGTAAAAAGTCTGACTCTCTCCGCGCTCGTAATGGGCATCTTTCCACTCTGCCGCAAAACGTGCCGCTCGCACGCGCATTTCATTCCAACTCATTCGCATGGCTTTATCTACCGACAATTCCCCGGAGAAAACAAGTACTATAACTGCCTAATGTACTCAGGGATTGTCACGACGGAGAAGTCTACCAGAGCTGTGTTGCGCAAATAGTAGGTTTCTGAGCTAGCGTACTGCTGCTCGCTCCTCTTTCGTGAGCTGGTCAAAAGTTATCTGGCGGGTGGCCCAGCCTTTGAATTGCCGAAGCGGCCATAACTGTGGGTGCCCCGCTCTTGCAAAGAGCGCAAGGGTGGGGCACCCTCGGTCGTGGTGGCGTCAGGAAAATCAAAAGGCTGGGCCACCCGCCCTTTGTTGCTCCGCTCGGGGCCTAAAGCAGGTTCCTCACCGCGCCTTCG
>Ga0302324_100002059_pt1 | contig 47421 bp, 40 predicted proteins | sample Palsa_T0_1_FD_201949 | JGI IMG/M metagenome (GOLD analysis project Ga0302324, IMG submission 201949) | Peat permafrost microbial communities from Stordalen Mire near Abisko, Sweden - Palsa_T0_1 | ecosystem: Environmental > Terrestrial > Soil > Palsa > Peat permafrost | place: Sweden: Abisko... | reverse complement strand
GGACGATTCCGTGGGTGACGATTTGCTTCGACTCATCTTCACCGCCTGCCATCCCGTTCTTGCGTCCGAAGCGCGCGTGGCGCTCACCCTGCGTTTGCTCGGCGGTCTCACCACCGGCGAGATCGCGCGTGCATTCCTGGCGCCGGAAGCAACCATCGCGCAGCGCATCGTGCGGGCCAAACGGGCGCTCAGCGCTGCCCGTGTCCCATTCGAAGTCCCTCGCGGGCCGGAGCTGACCGCGCGCCTGTCGTCGGTGCTGGAAGTTATTTACCTCATCTTCAATGAAGGCTATTCCGCTACGGCGGGGGAAGATTGGATGCGCCCGGCTCTCTGTGAGGACGCGCTCCGTCTTTGCCGCATTTTGGCTGAACTGGTTCCAACGGAGCCCGAAGTTCACGGCTTGGTGGCGCTCATGGAGATTCAGGCTTCGCGCTCCGGCGCCCGCGTCGATGCGTCGGGAAAGCCGGTGTTGCTTTTGGATCAAAACCGCGCGCTGTGGGATCGGCTTCTGATCCGTCGTGGTCTGGCGGCGCTCGGCCGCGCTCGGCAAATGAGCGCCCAGGCAGGCGCATATACGCTCCAGGCCGCAATCGCCGCTTGTCATGCCCGAGCCCGCGCCGCCGAAGAGACCGACTGGGAATGCATCGCCACGCTCTACGCCGAACTCGCCCGACTCGCCCCGTCCCCCGTCGTAGAGTTGAACCGCGCCGTGGCCATCGCTATGGCATTCGGCCCCGCAGCGGGTCTGGAGTTGGTGGACGCGCTGGTGTCGGAAGCCGCGCTCGAGAATTACCATCTATTGCCGAGCGTGCGCGGCGACTTTCTGTTTAAGCTGGGCCGCCTGGGCGAAGCGCGCCTGGAGTTTCAGCGTGCAGCAGCGCTGACGCGCAACGCCCGCGAGCGCGATCTTCTTCTGGATCGTGCCAGAATTTTGGAGTCCTGACCGATGTGCAGAAATATCAAAACGCTCTTCAATTTCGATCCGCCCGTGACGGACGAAGAAGTTCGCGCAGCATCCCTGCAGTTTGTTCGCAAGATCAGCGGTTTCAGCAAACCGTCCAGGGCCAACGAGCAACTGTTCCTGGCCGCTGTGGACGAGATAGCGGGCGTCGCCGCTCGTCTTCTCCATTCGCTCGATACGAACGCGCCGCCCAAGAATCGAGAAGAAGAGGCCGCCAAAGCGAAAGCCCGCTCCGCCGAGCGATTCGGCGGCTGACGGGTCCATAGTACCGCCCGTGGCAAAACCGTCTTCCGAATGGTCGCGCCTGGAATCAGGAACTTGCGCAGCCGTTTTACCGCCTTGCGCCGCCATGGGCGTCCCCACCACTCCCTTGCGGTGGCGGCTCGGTGTGCAGCAGCGTGCTTCGTAACGGAGCCGTGACCGTCATGGAGCGATTCTCGGGCTGCCGTGAACTGTCACTGTATTGTGCGAGCCTCATATATTGTGCGAGCCTCGATTATTGTGCGAGCCCCGATAGGTCGTAGCCCAGTTCTGCGGCCTCACGTTGGATTCGCTTCTGGCCCCTTTGCCGATATCTTTCCTGCTTCCGCATGAGTCGCTGCGGATCAAACTCTGTTCGGCGCGTGATCGGGTTGTAAATCAGGCACCCCAGTTGGCGGGCCATCGCCGCAATCGCCTTGGGCGCTCCCCACCTGATCCGCAAACGCCGCAATTCGTCACCGAGCGCAGAGCGGCTCCGCCTCTTACTGGCATTCACGCTCTCGACGGCGTTCATTCATTGCCATTCCAAATTGTTCCGCCGCTACCGGATGACCGCCATGGAAGTCGCCTGCCAACTGCGGCGGGGTGTTTCCAAACTTCTACCCAACATCCGCGCGCCCGATTCCCGGCTCCATTGCAAGCCGCCTGAGCACCGATTTCATACCCCACGGCCAGCGGCCGCTGGCCTTCTTTTGCCTCTGGTCTCCCTGAAACCCTTCCCCTCTGCCATTGGGGTGCCCTCGCCAGCCCAAAAACGTCAAAAACACGTCTTGCGAATCTCCTCCACCGCCTTCGCTCCTCCCATCAAGCCTGTTCTAAGTACTCCCGTCCTCATTCCTATTCGCCATGCGAAGCCTCTGCACATGGCTGGTGGCCGCCCTTGACACTGGCGTATTAAGCTTCTATTCTCAAGTAGTTTCCGGTCAGGAGGTAGCGGGATGAAAGCTATTTTTGGCGTTTCCGGTCTGGTCGCGATTGCGGCGCTGGCCCAGGGTCAAGTCACCTTTACAAAAGATGTTGCGCCCATTCTTCAAAACCGTTGTCAGTCCTGCCATCGGCCGGACACGTTTGCTCCGATGTCGCTGCTGACTTATGAAGAGTCGCGGCCGTGGGCCAAATCGATCAAGCAGAAAGTGCTGGCGCGCGAGATGCCGCCCTGGTACATCGACAAGAATATCGGCGTGCAGCATTTCAAGAACGATGTTTCGCTGTCGGACGAAGAGATCGCCACCATCGTCAAATGGGTGGATAACGGCTCGCCCAAGGGAAACCCGGCGGATATGCCGCGGCCGCGCACTTTCGACGATTCGGACCGCTGGCACTTCGATCAACCGGATCTGATCGTCACGCTTCCGAAAGACCAGATCGTGCCCGCCGAAGCTTCCGACCGCTGGATCGACGTTTTGGTGGACCCGGGCCTCACCGAGGATCGGTATATCAAGGCGATCGAGGTGAAACCCATCAAAGGTTTCAGGGCCGTACATCACGTCACCACGTCCATGAAGCACGACGACGATCCAGATTCGGGCGACAACGTCCAAGGAGCCTTTCTCAACGAGTACGCTCTCGGCAAGAACGCCGACGTTTTTCCCGACGGCGCGGGGCGTTTGATGAAGGCCGGGACCAAGATCAATTTCAATTTGCATCTGCACCCGATGGGGACCGAAACTCCCGCCAACGTGGCGCTCGCGCTCAAGTTTTATCCGAAGGGATACACGCCGGCGCACCTCGAGACTACGGAGAAGGTGGGCGATCCCAAGGAACTCGATATTCCGCCGAACGCCGACAACGTGCGGTTCGACGGCTACAATACGCTGGCAAAACCGGCGCGGCTTCTGTCCTACCAGCCGCATCTGCACAATCGCGGGAAGGCTTCGTGCATGGAAGCCATCTATCCGGGCGGCCACAAAGTGGAGATGCTGAGCTGCGTCAGCAGGTATCAGTTTGCGTGGCACCTGGTGTATCTCTATGCCGAAGACGAGCAGCCGCTGCTTCCGGCCGGGACCATCCTGCACATGATCTCCTGGTATGACAACTCGCCCGGGAACAAGTTCAACCCCGATCCGGACAACCTGATCACCTACGGGCAGCGCACCATCGATGAGATGGGCGGCGCGTGGATCAGCTACTACTATCTGTCCGACGAAGAGTTCAAGCAGCAGGTGGAAGCGCGCAAAGGGAAACCAACGCCCGCGGCGACGGAGTAGCGGATGCGGTGGGTTGGGGCGGTGTGCGCCGCGCTGCTTGGGATCGGCCCGGCCGGCGCCCAGGTGCAGTATGCGCGGGGCCAGAACGTTGCGCCGGTGTTTGAGGGATGGGAGCGCAATCCGGACGGAAGCTTCAACATGGTGTTCGGGTATCTCAACCGGAATTATCAGGAAGAGGTTGACATACCGGTCGGCCCGGCAAACACCATCGACGCGGGCGAGGGCGCGTCGGGCGATCGCGGACAGCCGACGCATTTCTACCCCAGACGCCAGCGCTTCCTGTTTCGAGTCACGGTGCCCAAGGATTGGGACAAGGAACGCAGGGTGGTCTGGACCCTGACGTCGCACGGCAAAACCGACCTGGCCAAGGGATGGCTGCAGCCGGTATGGGAGCTTAGCCCGGACGTCATCGTAGAGAATCTGGGCGGGGGCGTTCCCGACCCGAACAACATGGCTCCGGCACTCACCATCGGCGATGTTTCAACGGTTACGCTGGCGGAGCAAGCCACGCTGACTGCTTCGGCTACCGACGACGGTCTTCCCAAACCTTATCGCCGCACGCCGTCCAACCCGGACCGGGATTCACAGCCTCGCCGTCCGCAGGGGGTGCAGATCAAATGGATGGAGTATCGCGGGCCGGGCAAAGTGACGTTCAATCCCGAGGCTTCCGAGGTGGTGTACGGAATGCCCGTAGCGCTGACTTCGAAAGTCAGTTTCGGCGCGCCTGGAACCTATGTGCTGCGGGCGACCGCCAGTGACGGCCAGTTGTACACCACACGCGATATTACCGTTACCGTGAACCCATAGGCCTTCGCAATCTGGATCGGAGCGTCAGGCGGTCTCCGGCAGGTTCATCATTTTCGCCAGTTTGGGCCAGCGGGGATGGGCGCGCAAGGGTTTGAGGAATCCGGCAGAGGCAGTCACCGCCGCGCGTAAATCGTGCTGCTCAATGTTCCGTTGATAGCGGTCAATCGCGGCGTCGGTATCGGAGCAAAACAGGTGGTAAAGGGTCATGCCTCCCGAGTTGGTCCCCGGGATGGTCGCGAGCAGTTTTTCCGCACGGTCCATCTCGCCCGATCGTGTCAGAAGACCAGCCAGCAATCTTACAGTAGAGGGCTCCCACGGCGCTACGCGGAAAGCCTCCTCCGCTGACTCCCGCGCCTCGGCCAGCTTTCCCAGAGAGAAGTAGGACACAGCGGTCACCCAGTGAGGCAGGAAGGTCCCCTCATCAAGATCCAGCGCCTTTCGCGCTTCGGCAATTGCGAGTTCGTACCTCTCTGCGCAAAGGATGGTAAATGCCTGATTCCCACGCCACAGAGTGTTCAGCGGGTCTTGTGCGATGGCTTTCGCCCGGACTTCGATCGCTTCGTCGAATCGTCCCAACGGCAATAAATAGAAGGTGGCATACCTGTCGTAAACACCTGGCTGGGTGAGCTCGGATGCCCTGGCCAGCCGGAACTCTTCCTCGGCTTTTTTCCAATCGTAGTCATGCGAACCCGCGATCGAGCCGAGCAGAGCATGCGCAATTGGTTCAGACGGGAGAAGTTCCAGCGCCTTCCTGGCTTCGACGCGCGCCAGCGGCATCATTTCACTCAGGGGGCGCAATGCGTAGAACCCAAGGACAAAATATACGTCTCCCAAGGAGGAATGAGGCTCGGCCCACTGCGGGTCCAGCGCAATCGCCTGCTTGTAGTAATCTTCGGCGCGCACGTACGCCTCTGCCGACGCCTTGAAATACTGCTGTCTGCCCCTTAGAAAAGCTTCGTAGGCGGGCAGATTCGGCTCGTGCGGCCGCGTCGTGGCTGGCTTGCCAGTCAGCTTCACCTGCAACGCTTGAGTGATGGCAGCCGCGATCTCATCCTGCACCGCGAATACATCCGTCATTTCGCGGTCATAACGCTGCGACCAGAGATGCGTACCGTCGACGGCTTGGATCAACTGCGCGGTGACCCGGAGTCGAGTCCCGGCGCGGCGGACGCTGCCTTCCAATACGTTCGTCACGCCGAGAGTCTCGGCGATTTTACGAATATCCTCGTTCTTGCCTTTGAACGCGAAGGCCGATGTGCGTGCGATCACTTTTAGTCCGGAGACTTGCGTTAGGGCATTGATGATTTCTTCCGCCAGGCCATCACTGAAATATTCGTCGTCGGCGTCGCGGCTCATGTTGGCGAAAGGCAGGACCGCGATGGAGGGCTGCTGTTCTGCGTGTTTCCCGTCGATGGATTCGAGCGCCGAACGTATTTCCGCTACGGTCTGAAACCGCTCGGCGGGAGCCTTGCGCAAGCAGCGCATCACCAGGCGATTCATCTCCGGCGAGGTTTGTAGAGGCCGAGGGTCGTCCCTTACGATCGCGCTCAGCACATCCACCATGGAATCGCCGCTGAATGCCCGAGCGCCAGACAACATCTCGTAAATTACCGCTCCGAAACTGAAAATATCGGAACGCTCATCGAGCGGTTTGGCTTGAGCCTGCTCCGGCGCCATGTAGGCCGGGGTGCCCGTCAGCGCGCCTTCCATGGTCTCGGTGGCCTCGACGTCGGAGCCTGCGATTTGCTTCGACAAGCCAAAATCCAGCAGCTTCGCTGTGCCTTTCGCCGTCACCAGGATATTCGCGGGCTTCAGGTCGCGGTGCAAAATGCCTCGGATGTGCGCCTCTTCCAGCGCGCTTGCAATCTGGATTGCCAGCCGCACAGCTTCCGGCAGGGGAACGGGACCGCGCAGCGCGCTGCCCTCGATATATTCCAGCACCAGATAATCCGGCCCGGTATCGTAAATCTGGCAGATATGCGGATGGTTCAGCACCGCGACCGTACGGGCTTCCTGCTGGAACCGGTCGGCCCGCGGGTTCTCCAGGCGCTTGATGGCGACGGCGCGCCCGAGCCTGGTGTCGCGCGCTTTCCATACTTCGCCCATCGCTCCACGGCCGATCAGCGAGACGATCTCGTAGGGACCGAGTCTATCGCCCGCGGAAAATGACATGGGTGTTAAACAAAGTCTATCAGGCTAACCGCTTGCTGACGCGCGCGGCTCGGTTAGATTGCGCGCGGGTCGGTAGCTTGTGCGCGTTACAGCGCCGTGATCGTAAGGGGGCCGATTTCGACACGGCTTGGCGCGTGGAGGCCCGTGCCCGTCTTATGGAGCGGTCTGCGCTAGCGCGGCGGCGGCCGACTGGATTTTCTCGCCGGCGTTTTCGAGCACCTTGCCCACGCGCACGGTCTGCTCTTCGGCCAGTTTCCATTGCTTTTCTTCGATGCTTTCGCGAACGCCCGGCAGAGTTTTTACGCCGTAGCCGGTGTACAGGCCGGGCGCGTAGATCTGATGCCGGTACCAGGGACGGCCGGGGAGCCCATCGGGCAGCGTCAGGGCACGTTCGACGGCGATCAACTGCGCGTTGACCTGCGGCAGCGCCGCGCGCGCCAGGGCATCGCCATCCATGGCTCGACCCAGGGCCTTTTCATATTGCTCGCTGGAGCGATCCAAGACCGCGAGCCCATTGCGCAGCGGCGCCAGATTCAAGAATGGAGGTGCGGGGTCTTTGGTTGGCGAGACCAGGGGACGGTGGGGATCGTTGGTGGCCATAAACACGCCATCGTCGATTTCCCGATTGCGTTCCAAAATATCGGAGCGCTGGGTTTGGACCAGATGCTCGATTTCCTCCACGTAACGGCGGATGGTATCGGTGAAATTGGTGAAATCGAAAGGAATGATTTCGGCATCGGCCAGCCGCAGGACGGCCAGCCCCACGGTTTGCGACAACGCGCGTCCGTAGCTAAAATCGGTATCCGCGAAATGGGTGTACCAATTGAAATCGTCGTAGACCGAATGATAGATGCCGCCTTCGTCCTCTCCGCCAAAGCCCAGGTTCAACGATGCCACACCCAGGTGATCGATGAACGGCGAATAATCGGAGCCTGAGCCGAGCGCTCCAATGCGGAGATCGGGACGCTGGCGCAGTTCCTGGCGATCCTGCTGCTGCGACGTTGTGGCGGAGGCCGACGCGCGCTCGATGCGGCGCATCTGCAGCCGCTTCCAAACCGTGAGACCGGTCTCGGGATCCTTGACGTCGCGAGCAACGCCGTTGATGAACTTTTCGAGCGTATGGGAACCCGACATGCCGAGAAACCCTCGTCCGTTTCCGTCGCTATTGACGTAGACGGCAGCCTTGCGCTGCAACTCTTCGGCATGATCTTCGGCCCATTCCGTAGACCCGAGCAGCCCTTCCTCTTCGCCGTCCCAAACGCAATACACGATGGTGCGCTTGGGCCGCCAGCCCTGGCGCAGTAAAGTCCCCAGGCCGCGAGCTTCTTCCAGCAGCGCAATGGCTCCGGCCACGGGATCTTCCGCGCCGTTGACCCACGCGTCGTGATGGTTGCCGCGGACGATCCATTCGTCCGGGAAGGTTGAGCCGGGAATGCGCGCGATGACATCGTAGAGCGTCTTGGTATCCCAATTAAAACTGACTTTGAGATGCGCTTTGGCTGCGCCCGGACCTACGCGATAGGTGATCGGAAGACCTCCGCGCCAATTTTCCGGGGCCACGGGGCCCGTGAGCGCGGCAAGCAGCGGCTGCGCGTCGGCGTACGAGATGGGCAGCGTCGGGATCTTGGTGAGCGTGGTGACTTCGCTCAGCTTGAGGCGCTTGGCGTCCTTGGTTGCCCCGACCCCGGGCGTCAGCGGATCGCCGGAATAGACGGGCATATCCATCACGCTGCCGCGCTGCACGCCATCGGCGGGACGAAACGGACCAGCGGGATACGTTTCGCCTTGTCCGTAACCGTCGTCGCGCGGATCGGAATAAATGATGCAGCCTACCGCGCCATGCTCGGCGGCCAGCTTGGGCTTGATGCCGCGCCAGGTTTGTCCATAGCGCGCGATCACGATGGCTCCTTGGACGGAAACTCCGAGGCGCTCCAATTCCTTGTAGTCGTCCTGCGCGCCGTAATTCACGTAGACCAGCGGCGCGGTGACGTCGCCATCGATGGAATACGCGTTATAGGAAGGCAGTTGTTCGTTCTGCTGCGAAGAAGTGGGATCGCCGCTGACGGGCGGCTCCTGGAGTTTAGCTGTAAAATGCCCGGGAGCGGTCAGCTCCAGAAGGCGTTCTTTCGGAGTTGGAAATAGAACGTAGTAGTTTTCGATTTTCGCGTCCCAGCCCCATTCCTTGAATTTTGCGAGTATCCATTCGGCATTGTCCTGATCGTAAGGCGAGCCGACGTGGTGCGGGCGCGCGGACAGGCGCTGCATGTACTGGCGCAGATTCGCGGGATCGGGTACGGCCTGGAACTTGTTTTCTATGTCGCGTTCATTGCGCGCGGATTCGGCGGAGAAACCGGCCAGAGCAGGGGTGTCGGCAGGCATAAGCGGGAGCGCAAGTAAAAAGATGCAAAGCGGCGCGGTGAGAAACCTTCGCGCTGGCGCTGGATAGTGCATTCGCCGTGAGCCTCCGGAGTTTGGGATCAGACAGGCCGGGAACGTGGTGCCTGGTTAATCCACATTGTACTGCGCGGGTGGGGGATTAGGTGGGGTGTTGCTTCGGTGCGGCGCAAATTTGAATTTTGGGGAAACGAAGCCAGTCGAAAGACCCGTGCGGGTTGCGCATCAGGGGTATTTTGTGTTTACTGACGCATTTTGGGGATTGGCGGAAACCAAAGGGGGAAAGGCAGGGCGGGGCGCCGCTTTGGTTCGAGGGTAGCAGGCGGGCGCGGGAATTGGCGGCGGGGTGGTGGTAAGTGGTTGAACATTCAGGAAACAGGAGAGGAGGAAGAACCGTGAATGGCGAAACGAAGCCAGTCGACGACCCGTGCGGGTTGCGCATCAGGGGTATTTTTGTGTTTGCTGACACATTTTGGGGATTGGCGGAAACCAAAGGGGAAAGGCTGGGGCGGAGTGCCGCTTTGGTTCGAGGGTAGCAGGCGGGCTCGGGGATTGGCGGCGGGGATGGCGGTGAGTGGTTGGAGATTCGGGAAACTGGAGAGGACGAAGAACCGTGAATGTCCGTTCTCTTGCATTCGGCGAAGTCGCGAAGCAGCGGACGCGCGGCCCACGACAGTCCGGTTAACCCAAGTTCGTCACGAATCGGCCACTCGAAACGGAGCTGCCCTAACCGATCGGCCCGGTCTAACATCCAATGCCAGGCTGGTGCCCATCCGTTCCGCCGCTACGCACCGGAATAGGAAAATTGGGGGTTGGCGGGGCGCGGCCGCGGGGAAGCAGGGGCGATCATGCCGCTTCCCTAGCTAGGGCCGCCGAGCGCGTTAGTAGCCGAACTTCAGCATGCCTTGCTGCTGGCCGTTGACCGTGCCCTTGGTCAGCCATTCCGCCGACGCCTTGAACAAGAGCAAGTGATTTTTCTCCCACATCGCATTGTGGGAAGAGCAGGCCAGATCGATGAAGACCTTCTTTTCGGCTGCGAGGTCGGCGTACAAATCGCGCACTCGATCCGATGGGACTTGCTTGTCATATTGGCCGGTTACCATGAGCGTCGGCGTTTTTTCCTTTGCGACCACCGCGGCGTTCCAGCCCCATACGGTGACTTGCGGAGCGCGCCGGACGCCGGTTCCCCACGTGGCTCCCACTGGATCCGACGCCAGCATTTGTTCCCACACCGAGTCCGATGCGGCAGGGTCCACTTGATCGGCGCAGCCGGTTTGGCGCGCCCAATTGGCGGTGAACTCGTCGTGGGATTGCGTGGTCATGGTGGTTCCGTCGGCGGGCAACTGCGCGGGAGGATCGGCTGCGCCAGCACGATTGTACGCGGGGGCCAGCAACACCAATTGGCTGATCTGTTCCGGATGGCGCGCGGTGTAACCGGCGGCGCGCGGTCCTCCGAGCGACCAGGCCAGCAGGCTCACTTTGTCGACGTGGCGCAGCGAGCGCAGATAGTCGATCACCGCGCCCAGGTCGTTCCAGTCCGAAGCGATGGTCGTCAACGGATGCGGATAACCGGGCGAGCAGGGCGCGGGAATGAGCGCGGGGATGAAGCCGGACTGTTGCTCGCGCGAAACATTGCACGGGTCGTTCATCGGCGCAGGCCGGGTGGAGCGGCCGTAGCCCGTCATGTCCATGGAGAACGCGTCGAAGCCTGCGTGCGCCAGGTACGCCATCCAACTGTAGTCTTGATACTGAACGTCGAACGAGACTTCGGCTGGCGTGCCCGCGCCGTGGACGAAGAGCGCCACGCGATCCGGCGCAGGCCCTCGCAGCGCGACCCCGGCCCGCACCACTTCACGCACGTAAATCTGCGATATCTGGCCGGCGATGGCGGCGACCGTGGAATGGACGCGCACGTAATGATCGACGCGCAGAAGGCGCGCGCTGTCGTCGGCGAAAGACCATTGAGCCGATAACGGGACCCACGACAGGGCGGCCAAAAACGGCAATAAACATCGAGCTTTCGTCATAGCTGCCGCACCGCCATTCCGGAGAGGAAATTTCCAGGATTCTCCGGGTACACATCCACCAGGCTGAAGATCTCGCGATCGGGAGCCACCTGAATGTTGAATTCCCACCCGCAGTCCGCGCCGCAAGACAAATTGGCGGTACCGCTGCCGTTGGCATTCATTGTTTGGACCACGAAGGTAACCCCTGTGGTGGTGTTATCGCCGCATCCGGAGGTGTGCGACTGGATGGTGGCCGTGCCGGCGCCGCTCGATTCCAGCGTAAAAGTGACCAGCATCGACGACCAGCCACAGCCCGTATTTCCGATGAGACTGACAGTCCACGGACCCGCCAATTGGGGCATTTTGGCGGCCGGCGGACGGGCCGTTTGGGCCTGCGCAGCCGGTATGGTTGCGAGCGAGAGCGCGGCCGCAAGTGCGAACCGCACGAATAGAGCATGTTTCATCGTTTCATCACCGGGTTCATGTCAATTGCTCCTAATCGCTGGAAGGTTGTTTGGTGACCAAGTGCAGAGTTACTTGCGCGAAAAACTCGCCGACATTGTCCTGGTAACAGCCGGGAGCGCCGCCGGCCAGAACGCATCCATCGGCGATCCCGAGAAACAGCCGCGTGGCTCCCTTCGGCACGACAAAAACCTTGTGGACGTCGCCGGTAAAACCGTTGCCGGCATAAAAGGTCTGGGACAGTAGCGGGCACAATATCAGGAAGCTCTCGGCGTCTGTGAAATTCAGGATGGGTGGTCCCGCGCCCGCGGGCACCGAATCGTCCAGGAAGACACCTGTCAGGAAAAAGCCCGAATTCAATGCGATGATGCCCGAGAGGCCGTCGATGGAAGAGAGGTCGGTTCCACCCGGGAACGGAATACCCGCGGGTCTGGAGTATGGTTCGCCGCCACCTAATGTGACCGCACCAACCGCTTCGAGCGTGATTGCGGCGACCGATCCGGCGGGGAAGGCGAGCACCGGTGGGAGTTCGCCGCTGAACGCGGAGCTTTGGCCGGCGGCGAAGATGTTCGCTGTGGCGGGAACGGCAACTGTGAACTTCGGCTGGCCGCTAGCGGAATTGACGAGGAGCATCGCGAGGGGTGCAAGTTGAAAGATCCAGCGGTTTCGCATTATTTCCTCCACTGAGCGGGCTTCTCGAACCCAGTGCAGCCAGTTTACACCCACGGCGCGGCGTCTGGGGCAGAACATCAATGACATACCAAAGGCGCGACAATAAGACGTGTACATGGCCAGGGCATTTTCGCAGCGAGCACTGCTCGACCAGGCTGTCGATGTGTTGAGGCCGGCGCTCGGCCCCGACATCGTGCAATAAACTATACGAGCTGGGGCACGATTGGACGGGAGATCCAGCGATCTTTTTCAGAATTGTCCTTTCCGACCGGGCTGGCTGCCGGGAGCAGTTATATAGCGCCACGAAGCAAATGGAAAATGCCATCATGCTTTGCCTCGAACCTCTCGAACAATGGGGCGTTCTCCCCTATTTCAGTTATCGGAGTCTAGCCGAGCAAGCGGTGCTTCAGGACGCGCGCTGGGCATGATGCATGGCCTACGCCGACGACCTGACATTTAGAGGCTGTCTCAAAAGCCCGAAGACCGCTTGCTCACGCGCGCGGCTCAGTAGATTGCGCACGTTACAGAGTAGCGACCGCAAGGTTGCGTTCCGATCTCGCAGGGTTTTCGGACATGGAAAGATGAAGAGCGCTTCCGAGCAGAAGCGGGCCGAATTGGATGCCCACTTCAAGAAGCAGCCGGTTCCGGGCCCTGAGTTGACGATATTCAAACATTTGCATACCGCAGCGCACGCTTTCATTCAAGTGCAACAGCGGCGGGAGGAAGCGGACTACGACACCGGGACGGAGTGGAACCAGAAGCTGGTCGAGAAGCACATTGACACCGTCACGGAGGCGTTTGAAAGCTGGGAAGCGATCCGCGAAGAGCCGGTCGCGCAGGCGTCTCTGGTGTCGCTCCTGGGCAAAAGACCGCGTTCGGAGTGAGTTCCGTCGAAACCGAAACCGGTCCCGTGGCCGTCGAACTCTTGAGTGGAGGCGTGGCCGGAAATGCCCAAGGCGGTAGGGGAAGCGCAAGGCAAGATCAGCGGGCGAATCATCGTCGAGCAGCTCATCCGCAATATGGAGCTGGGGCAGTTCGAGATGGGCTACAGCGTGCTCACGCCGTGCATTTTCAGCCTCTATTTGCACCCGGACGATTACGCGCGGCTGACCGGCGTGTTCGATCTGATGCGCGAAGATGCGAAGAAAGCTCTGGCCGCGCGGTTGGCGCAATTGAATGCCAAACCGCCCGGAGCCAGGCCGTTTGGATTATCCGCGCTGCGCCGCGCGAAGGATCGCAAGCCGTACAGGATCGCGTGCAAGGATTGGACCTTCGAGTTCTTTCCCGATTCCGAAGGCGTTGTGCCGCTGGGCGACGTGGAGATTCACTCGGAGCTGAACGAGACGCCGCAGCCCGGCTATCACGGGACCAAGACCACGCTGCTGGATCGCGAGCCGAGCGTGGGTACGATTACCGGCAGGGCCGGCGTAAAGCCCGAGACGCGGGCCTCCGGCGATCGCATATACGCCGAGATCCGCTATGAAGACGATTCGGGTCCGCAGCTTTACGCGATGACTCAGGACGAGATCAGCGTGGGCCGGGGCGGGGATGGCGCAGAGGTCAGCCTGGCGCTTTATACCAACGATGAAGTGTCGCGGGAGCATCTGCGCGTGCGGCGGGACGCGGTGCAAAAGCGTTTTGTGATTGTCGACAAGAGCATGAATGGAACGTGGCTCAACGGCAAACGATTGGCGCGCGGCGTGGAGGAGACGCTGCCGGCGAAGGCGCAGATCAGCGTGGCGGAAGTGATCACGCTGCAGTTTGAGGCGCGGTAGCCTGCCATGATCCGCATCCCCTACATTGCGCATATTCCGTTTGTGCTGCTGTTTCTGGGATTCGCGCTGTGCTTTATTGTGAGCCGGGTGCTGACGCGGCGGTGAGAACGATGGCGAAGACTCTGGAGTGGCGATCGGCGACGGCCAGCGATGCGGGGCGCATGCGCGCCGAGAATCAGGATCGGGCGTACGCCGACGACGAGCTGGGGATTTTTCTGGTAGCGGACGGGCTGGGCGGGCATGCAGCGGGCGAGAAGGCCGCGGAGACCGCGGTGGAGCGCATCGTCGAGACCTTGCGCTCGGCCAAGCCAAATGGCGACGCGCGGGAGCAAATCCGTCGGGCCATTACGGCGGCCAACAATCGCATTTTTGAAGACGCCGCGGATAACGAAATGTGGCGCGGCATGGCGTGCGTGCTGACGCTGGCGGCGATTGCGGACGACAAGGTGATTGTCGGCCACGTAGGCGATTCTCGCTTGTACCTGACCTGGAACGGAGCCATCCGCAAGCTGACTTCGGATCATTCGCCGGTGGGTGAGCGTGAGGACGCGGGCGAACTGACCGAGGCCGAGGCGATGGCGCATCCCCGGCGGCACGAAGTGTTTCGGGACGTAGGGTCGCGAAAGCGCGAGCCGGATGAAGAGGATTTCATTGAGGTGAAGGAGTTTTTATTCAAGCCGGACGCCGCGATCCTGCTGTGCAGCGACGGCTTGAGCGACCTGCTCACTTCGGCTGAAATGCTGGAAGTGATCGAGCGCTATAATGGCGATCCGGCGCAGGTGGCGCACGATCTGGTGGAGGCCGCAAACGTGGCGGGCGGGAGCGACAATATCACCGCTATCTTCGTGGCGGGCAGCGAATTCCTGGGTAATGCATCGCCCGCGGCGGCCGAGGCTCGGGCGCGGAATGCCATCACCAAAGCCCGCGATAGTGTCGTCGAGGAGCTTAGCTCGGAGGGGCGCGCGGGCGTCTGGTCCAAGGTGGCGCGCGCCCTCACTACGCGAGTGGCTTTCCTGATTTACGGGTTTGTGCTCGGAATCGTGCTCGCGCTGGCTTTGCGTTGGCCGAAACCGTAAAACGCGCGGCGCGTCAATCTGTACGATATATCTTTGTGCTACGCACCAGGAAGTTTGGCGCCTACGAGGTGATCCGCAAGCTTGCGCGCGGCATGACCGACGTGTATCTGGCCTTCGATACGAGCGCTAACCGGCACGTCGTATTAAAAATTGTTGAGGAATCGCCCGACCCGTTGACGCAATTAATTCTCGAAGCGGAGCGGCGCGGCGCGGATTTGCAGAAGCAACTGCACGACGCCGATTCGCGCGTGATCGAGGTTTACGATTACGGTCACGTGGACGGATTCTTCTTCGTCTCGATGCAATACATCGAGGGCCGCACGGTGGCGGAGATTCTGAAGCAGGAGGGCCGCATTGAGCCGGCGAGGGCGGCGCGATTCGCCGTCGAAATCCTGAGCCAACTCGACCGGCTGCATTCGTTTCAGGCCACTATCGATGGGCAGCGGCGATCCGTGGTGCATGGCGATATCAAACCGTCGAACATTCAGATCGGGACCAACGATGAAGTCCGGCTGCTGGATTTTGGCATCGCCAAGGCGCTCACGTTCACTCACAGCCGCACGCATCTGGGATTGGGAAGTCCCAGTTATTGCTCGCCGGAACGATTGAGCCGGGGACAAGTGGACCGGCATGCGGATTTGTGGGCGGTCGGCGTGACGCTGTACGAAATGGTGGCGGGCGTGCCTCCGTATCAAGCCCAAGATACGCGCAAACTGGAGGCGCTGATCCAATCGCGGCGGCCCCCGCGCGCGCTGCCGGAAGGCTGCCCGGAGCCGATGACCGCGATTCTGCACAAGGCGCTGGCGGGCGATCTGCACCAACGCTATGTATCGGCCGCGGCTTTTGAAAAGGATTTGATTCTATTTCTGCAAAATCAGCCGACGATTGCGGAAATGGAGCGGCGGGTTTCCTGGAAAAGCAATCCGACAGTGGAAAGGGCGCGATTGCCGTATTTGCCGCAGCGCGTGACCAGCATGGCTGAGACGGTTCGGCGCAGCGTGCTGAAGCTGCAGCCACCGCGCGCGCGGCAGATTGCCTCGGTGATGAGCATTCTGGTGGCGCTGTCGTGGGGGCTGTTGGCGGGCCTGGTGGTATGCGTGCCGCTCGGCTACTACTATCGATTCGGGCGCGAGAGCAGCGCGCTGCGCGGCAAGCTGGACTACACGCGCGCCGGCCTCGGCGAGATCAACCGGGATTGGGATTTGCTGCAGCGCGTCCAAAGGCAGAATGCGTTTTTAGGCGGGATGTCGCCGGCTATTCGTCTGGCTTCGAACGTGCGCGCGGCTTTGCAGCAGGCGGGCGACGAGGTGATTGAAAGCTATCGCAATAATTCCAATCCGCGCGTTCAGGATTTCGACTGGCCGAAGGCCGCGGTTTGCTTTACACATTTGATCGAGCTGGACCGTAACGATCGTGACGCGCAAGGGAAGCTAGCCTTGTGTCACGGATATGAGAATATCGAGCACTCCGAGTCCGCCGCGCAGGCCGATTTCGAAAATGCCGTGTCGCTTATGCCGCGTTCGCCCGATCCGCACCTGGGACTAGCGCGCATCGATGTTTATGCGCTGAAGAATATCGGAAAAGCGATGGCGGAGCTGCATCAGGCGCAGCGCCTGGGGTTCGCGCCAGGTCCGCGCGAGATGGAAGAAGAGGCGGATGGATATCGATTCCGAGCGGCGGCGGAGCTGAATCAGGCGCGCGGCGCGAGTCTGATCAATCGAGCGGCGGAAGGGCATTATTTGCGGCTGGCCCAGCGCGATTTCGATCGGGCGCGGCAATTGTACGAGCCGATCGAGGGATTTTCGAATGTCAGCGTTGCGTTGCAGCAAGTGGATGACGACGATCGCACGCGGCAAAACATGGCCGATGCGTTGAACAAGAAGCCGAAAACGCCCAAAAGGCCGCATTACGCAACCCGGAGGGCGCATTGGCAGTAACCAAGAGCTGGGAATCAAAAGTCATTTCCACGGGCGCAAAAGGCGCGATAGCGCTCGGAAGAATTGGCTGGCGCGACTTTTTGTGGCTGGCGTGCTCCTCAGTGCTGGTGGGCGCCGGATTATTGATGGTTTATTCGGCGAAGACGCAGGCTTTTCCGGAATTGTCGGCGGAACTGGCGCGCGGGGATTTGCTGGACTTGAATCAAGTGAGCAAGCCGGAGCAATTATTGCCATTCCTGCAAGTGTTCCAGGATGAAAGCGAACGCGAGCGCGTCGCGAAAACAATGTTCGACTATCTCTCCACGCATCGGCCTCTTCCGAATGTCGGGGCATTAGCGCGATTGCGTTCTGCGCCGCGCGTGCCTTTATTGCCGCTTGCCAGGTTGAAGCCGGCATTCGTGGTGCGCACACCGGCCGAATTTCAAATGCAGTTCCTGCTCTGGATCGCGCTCTATCTGGCGGCTTTCCACGTCGTTTTTCTGATCTGGCGATGGAGCGGATTGCGGGGCGACTTTGCGATTCTGCCCGCGATTCATTTGCTGACGGGCATCGGCCTCATTCTTGCAGCGAGCCTGCGCGATCCGTTGCGCGACACGCTGGAGTTCAGCAAATTCGCGTGGGGCGTGGCGCTGGGCTGCGCCGTGCTACTGCTGCCCTCGCTACGCGCCTTCAATTACCAGCGCTTCTCATCCTGGTGCTACACGCCGCTGTTTGGTGCGCTTGGGCTTTTCGTTCTATTGATGCGATTCGGCTCGGGGCCGGGCGGAAACGACGCCAAGGTGAACCTTGGTCCATTTCAACCGGTGGAAGCGATCAAGATCCTGCTGGTGTTTTTCCTGGCCGGATATTTCACGCGCAATTGGGAAAGGCTGCGCGATTTGCGCGAAAAGAAACTGTTGCCGGGCTGGATGGGACTGCCACGGCTCTCGCATGTTCTACCGGTAATGTGTGCGGTGGCGCTGGCGCTGGGATTCTTCTTTTTATTGAAAGATCTCGGCCCCGCGCTGGTCACCGGGTTTTTGTTTCTCGCCATGTTCTGGATCGCGCGCGGGCGTGCGGGATTGGCGCTTCTCGGTATTGTTCTGCTGGTTGGCGGCGTGGTGGCGGGATACCACTTTGACAAGCCAACGACGGGAGTGGATCGCATCAATATGTGGCTGTCGCCCTGGGACAACGACGTACATGGCGGCAATCAACTGGCGCATTCGCTGTGGGCGTTTTCCAGCGGCGGGGCGCTGGGATCGGGACCCGGTTGGGGCGATCCGGAGATGATCCCCGCGGGGCATACGGACCTGGTGCTGCCGGCGGTCGGCGAAGAATGGGGATTCGCCGGTGTCGCAACGGTGCTGTTGCTGCTCGGATTTCTGGTATGGCGCGGAATGCGGATCGGATTGCAGGCGCTGAACGAATACGGAATGTTTCTCGCGCTGGGTTTATCGGCGCTGATCGCTTTTGAGATGCTGCTGATTTCGGGCGGAGTGCTGGGGGCGATCCCGCTATCGGGCGTGGTTTCTCCGTTTCTGAGCTTCGGAAATACGGCGATGCTGGCGAATTTCCTGATTTTCGGGATATTGGTGGCGATTTCGAATCAGGGAAGAAAAAGCGTCGCGATCGACGAACCTTTCGGCAAACCTGTGGTTCGGCTGGAGTGGGCGCTGGGCGCTGCCGCTGCGACGCTGCTCGGCTTCGCGGCATATTATCAAATCGCGCGCGACCAGGATTTTCTGGCGCGCGAGGCTAAGGTGTTTGAAGACGACGGCGTCAAGCGGCCGCAGCGCAATCCGCGGCTTAATTCGCTGGCGCGGGAGATCCGGCGCGGAAACATTTTCGACCGGAATGGCGTATTGCTTGCCACCGGCGATTGGAACGAACTGGAGCGGCGTCGCGATCAATATTCGAAGCTGGGGGTCTCGATCGATGCGGCCTGCTCGCGGCTGGACAACCGCCACTATCCGTTCGGATCGCTGACCGCCCACATCCTGGGGGATCTTCGCACCGGCGAGAATTTCCACGCGACCAATGCGTCGTTGATTGAGCACGATTCCAATGCGAAATTGCAGGGCTTCACGGATTATCGCGAGCTGGCGCCGCTTATCCGCTATCGCCATCAGCCGGGGAATCCGGAGATTGCGAAACTCATGGCGCGTGATCGCAACATAACGGCGTCCATCGATATTCGCCTTCAAATGCGCGCTGCCAAGGCGCTGGACGATCGGCTGGTTAAGGCGCATAAAGACAAGGGCGCAATCGTGGTGATGGATCCCAACTCGGGCGATGTGCTGGCGCTGGTGAGCGCGCCCGCGCCCGATGCGAAATCGCCCACAACACCCGAAGAATTGTTCGACCGCGCGCGCTACGGCGAGTATCCGCCGGGTTCCACGTTCAAGTTGGTGACCGCGATGGCCGCGCTGCGGCTGGATCCGGCGCTCGAGAACAAGAGCTTCAGTTGCCGCCGGCTACCCGATGGACGCGTGGGCGCGATCATTCCCGGATGGCGCAAGCCGATTCGCGACGACGTGGGCGATTCGGCGCATGGAACTCTGACCATGCATCAGGCTATCGCGGTCTCATGCAACGCGTACTTCGCGCAGCTCGGCGTATTTTCGGTGGGCGCGAAGCAGTTGAGCGATACGGCCACGCTGCTGGACATTCCGGCCGGCAGCGTGGCCGATATTCAAGCGGCGATGCCGTTTGCGGCGTATGGTCAAGGTCCGGTATTGGTTACACCGTTCAAAATGGCTCGCGTGGCGGCGACGATTGCGGCAAATGGTTCGATGCCGGAAGGGCGCTGGGTGATCGACGGGAGCAACGCGCGGACTGCGCCGCCGAAGCGGATCTTGGGGCCTGAATTGGCTGCGTTTCTTGCCGGAGCTATGCGATCGGTAGTGGTTGAAGGGACGGCGCGGCGCGCGATGAAAGGCGAAGCGGTAAGCGTGGCCGGGAAAACCGGAACGGCTCAACTGGATGAAGGCATGCCGCACTCCTGGTTTGCGGGATTCGCGCCATTCGATGGAGATCGAACCAAGAGCATTGCATTTGCGGTGGTAGTGGAGCATGGCGGGTATGGCGGAACGACGGCCGCGCCGATCGCGCGCGAGATCGTGGATGCCGCGGCGGAACTGGGGCTGGTGAAATGAAAATTTCGGATCTGATTGAGCGCTTGGGGCGTACGGTTTTCGAAGCGCCGTTCGGAGCTACCGCGCAGGCTATGGGCGAATCGCCGGAAGTGGCGGAGATTCGCATCGCGGTGCTGGATGAGGTGAAGAAGAAGATCCAGCGCGCGGGCGGGCAGGCGCTGTTTCCGTACAATGTGGTGCGTATTCAGATCCGTGCCGCAGCTGACGAAGGCGCTGTTTTTGAGCGCGAGTTTTTTCGCCGGTTTTTCGATGAGGAGCTGCGCAAGGGCTTGGCGAAAGAAGTTTGCCGCTTTCCGGAAGATTTGCGGGTTGAGATTCGGGCGACCAGTACGGAACAGGAATGGCTGCGAGTGGAAATGCTGGCGGTAGAGATTGCGCCGCCGGTAGAAGAAACTGCGCGCGTGCGCCGGGGCGCTCGGCTGGTGGTGGTCGCAGGGACGGCCAACAAATCCGAGATTCCGCTGCAAAAAGCTCGCACCAATATGGGCCGCCTCGTCGACGTCTACAAAGCCGAAGGAGTCTCGCGGCGCAACGATCTGGCTTTTGCCGAGGACCATCCGATCAACCAGACCGTTTCGCGCGAGCACGCGCATATCGTTTATGAGAAAAAGACCGGCGACTATCGATTATTTAACGATCGCTGGTACAAGCGCGGCAATAAGACGGAAAGCAATTGCGGTTTGTGGATCGTTCGGGACGGCATGGGGCAGGAAGTGCATCGCGACACGCGCGGTACGCGGCTGCTGCCTGGGGATGAGATCCATTTGGGAAAGGCAGTGGTGAAGTTTCAGGTTAAGTAACTCAGCTTTCGACACAGCCTAAAGTGCCTTGCGGAAGTTGGACTCGCTGCGCCGTGGGCATGCATTACCCGTTCGCTTCCACCACGATCTCCTGTCGGGGCCTCACGGAGCCCGGCAGTCTGTGGCAAAGCCCGCTCCCGGTTCCGTCTGCTGAGCCGCGCGCGTGAGAGCAAGCGGCGCCTTCCAGTGGTTGCGCCCGCGGCTCGGACTACCGACGCTCCCGCGAATCGACATTGCGCCGGGCAAGCATGGACTGGATCTCGCTGAGCGGTTTCCCTTCGCTTTCCAGCATCGTATTGCCCGCGTGTAGGCGATAGGCGGTCAAAAAACGGGGTATGTACATCGCGCGGCCCTGGAGCATGGCCCGCAGAGCGAAATCCCAATCGTGAACATAACGGTACGGACAAAATCCTCCGATGCGGGCATGCAGGATTTTCCGAAAAACCATATTGCTGCTGGTAATTAAAAAGTTTTCCTCAGACACTAGCTCAACGAATCGCCGTTCCGCGATCATGGCCAGCAATTCACCGGACGGCCGGAATGGAGCCCAGCAATCCATCGGTCCTCGCTTGGCGCCCACCAGCGCGCCGCGTTCATCCATGAGCAATACATTCCCGAATGCGAAGTCGGATTCCGGGAACGCCGGGTCACGAACAATCGCTTCGAAGCGGCCGGATACGAAGGCGTCGTCGGAGTTGAGCACCGCGATCCACTCGCACTGGGCGGATTCCACAAGTTCGTTCAAACGATGGTGAGCGCCGCAGTTGCCGCCGGAACGGGGCGTCAAGTCCCGCACGCGGCCGGAGTGCGCCGCAGCCAGGTCGGCGGCAATCCTATCCGATCCGTCCTTGGAGCCATCGTCCAGCAACAGGATTTCCGTGACCAGCGGATTGCGCAAGGCCGACCAGACGGCTTGCCGTACAAATTTGGCGTGGTTGTAAATCGGGATCGCTACCGAGAACATAAGCTATGATTTCGACCACATCTCGGCATAATGCGCCAAGGGGTTCAAGCCGAATACGGCGACTTCCGGGTTCTGCTCCAGGTACTCCGAAGTATCGAACCAGGGATTCGGGTCGCGGCCCTCGGCAATTCCCGGCGCCAGATAATGCGCCAAGGGGTTCCAGCGCTCCTCCCGCACATCGGGATTCTGCTCCAGATAGAAGCTGGTGTCGAAATGGGGGTGCGGATCGCGTCCCTGGTTTGCTCCATTCCTGAGATAGTGAACCAAGGGATTCAGGCTTGAACTCGCGGCGTCGGGATAACGGGCCAGGTAATATTCGACATCGAACAGCGCGTTCGGTTTGTGCCCTTGGCCCGCACCGCATACGAAGAAGTGGAGCAGGGGACTGGAGCGTGCCCACGCCACACCGGGATGACAGTCTCGATAGTAGCGCGCATCTAACAGTCCGCTCGCGCGAACCTGCCTCCCGAACCGCAGCCACTGAGCCAATCCAGCCACTCGATCCTTCGCCGAGCCTCGCCCGGCGCTGCTGAGTAATCCGCCGAGCGCTTGCAGCATTTGCGCCGCCAACCGCAACGGGGCCGTCACACGCCAGGACCAGGAGCGGTGTAGCGCTCGGATGGCATGCCGGTTCTCGGCAAATTCCCTGGAGGCGCGGCGCACGAAATCCCGCGGTGCGGAATCGCGGCCGGTGATGACAGGCGCCTCTCCGCAATGCCGCACAGCCCAGGCAAGGCTGTCCACCAGCCGGAAGTCGCTGTGCTGCGGCGTGATAAGGAACTGCGTATAGGATGCCGCGGAAACCGCTTGCAGCGCGACAATGCCGCCGGACTTGACGAACGGCGACCAAAGCAAAAGAAGATCGCGTAGCGCGGCATCGTCACTTGCGTTGATGAAGAGGATGTCGATGGCATGTTTCCAATTCGCGGCGTTGTTGCGGGGATGCTCATCGCCTATGTCGAAAATGTGTTCCAGGCCGCATCGCTCGAAACGGCGATGCATGAGGCACTGGTCACCCGCTTCCCGGGAGCGGAACAGCCTGGGACTCGTCTTCCCTCTTAGTCCGGCTGCCAGAAGCAAGGTGGATTTTCCCGGCCTGGCGCCCAATTCGACGATTACGGGGTCGGTGGAGGGCGTTCGGGCACGCGCCAGATGAAACAGCGAAGCGGCTTGGTCTTCCGTCAACTCGCCCGGAAATCGCCGGGCGAAACGTATCCACCGCCAGCAATCCGGATATTTCCTCTGGAGGTTCCTTCGGTACGAGTTACTCACGCCACCTCGTTTGGGCCGCGATCTCCATCATAGCCGTCCGGTTGGCGCCTTGCGATCCCAGCCAGATCCCCAGCGTCGTCACGATACAATTTGATATGGCGTGAAGATCACTGTTTCCAAGGAGAATTACCTCAAGGCCATTGCGGAGGCCGAGAGCGAAGGTGAACCTCCCATCGCCGCCACCCTGGCACGCTGGCTGAACGTTTCGGCGCCCGCAGTCACCATGGCGATCAAGCGTCTGCGGCGCGACGGGCTGATCCGATCGGGCCGCGACGGCGCCCTTTCCCTCACTGCGGCAGGCCGCGACATCGCGAATCGCCTGCTCAACCGGCACCATTTGATCGAGCGCATGCTCACCGAGATTTTCGGCATGGAATGGTACAAGGTCCATGAAGAAGCCGAGCAACTGGAACACGCGGTCTCGGCCGATTTCGAGCGCCGATTGCTGGATAAGCTGGGGACCGGCGAGGCTTGCCCGCACGGGAACCGCGTGGGGGGCGACACGCCACAGGATCGGCGGGACCGGGGTTTGCGCCCGCTGGACGAAGCTCCGCCGGAATCCGATTCCGTGGTGGTGAGCGTCTTTGAGCGCGACCGGCGGTTGCTCGAGTACCTGCACGGGCTGGGGATTCACCCCGGTGCTGTGGTGCGGATGATGGCTCGCAATTACGACGACACGCTTACGCTGCGGATCGCCGGCCAGCCGGTGCAGCTCGGAAAGGCCGCGGCGGCTAAAGTCTGGATTGAGCTAGCGCCGGTGACTACCGGGCGAGAATCGGCGCAGGCAGGCTCTGGAAGTATGCGATAGTTTCCCTCAGTCCGTCCTCTAGGATCACCTGCGGCTCCCAAGCCAGTAGTTTTATCGCCTTGGCAATGTTGGGCTGCCGCCGCTTGGGATCGTCTTGCGGAAGAGGCTTGAACTCCAACTGGGCGGTGGTTCCGGTGAGCCGGCGAATGCGCTCTGCGAACTCGAGAATGGTCAGTTCCTGCGGATTGCCTAGATTCACCGGATAGCGCTCATCGGAAAATGTGAGGCGATAGAGGCCATCCACAAGATCGCGAACGTAGCAGAAGCTGCGGGTCTGCGTGCCGTCGCCGAACACGGTCATGGGTTCGTCATGCAAAGCCTGATCGATGAACGCGGGCACCACGCGGCCGTCTTTCAACTGCATGCGCGGGCCGTAAGTATTGAAGATACGAGCGATGGTGGTCCGAACGCCATGCACGCGGTGGTAAGCCATCGTCAGAGCTTCGGCGTAGCGCTTGCTTTCGTCGTAGCAGGAGCGCACACCCACTGGATTCACGTTACCCCAATAGGTCTCCACTTGTGGATGCTCCAGCGGATCGCCGTAGCACTCCGACGTGGATGTAAACATGAACCGCGCCCGATGCTGCCGCGCGATCTCCAGCATATTGCGCGTTCCCGCCGACCCCACATCCAACGTTTCAATAGGATGCTCGAAGTAATCCTTGGGACTGGCGAGCGATGCCAGATGCAGCACGCCATCCACCGGACCTTCCGGCTCAAAGGGCCGGCACACATCCCAGTCCCGAAACTCAAAGGCGGGATTTCCGTTCAGATGCTCCAGATTGCGAGCGTCTCCGGTCATGAAGTTGTCATAGCCGGCCACCTGATGGCCTTCGGCAATCAGCCGGTCACAGAGGTGCGAGCCGATAAAACCCGCGGCCCCGGACATTATGAAACGCAAAGGATCCCCCTGATTTAATTATCGTAGCCCAGGGCATGTGGCTTTAGGCTGGCGAGGAATTTGGTCGGGATGCTTTAGCTTGGCGATGAGGTATTGGGTTGACGGATTTGGCGCCGCCGCTTCGCGATGAGCGGGATTGCGCCGCCCAGTAGCGACGTCAATCCAACAGTCGATGGTTCCGGCGCGGACGTGGTTGTTACGGGCCACGTTCCGGGATCGGAATTGACCGTGGCGCCCCAGGCTGGATCTGTGCCTGTCACCCAAAATTCGGATAGATCGTTAACGAACCCAGTGTTCTGAGATGCGATCTCAAGCTAGTCCGGCGGGATGCCGCTGGACGGTATCGCCATCGTCTCCGCAAAGAAGTTCCAACTATTGGTAATATCGCCGGACGCATTCGTCGACAGATTGAGCTCCAGGTAATTGCCGCCGGACTGGGAGAGCGTGTTGGTCTGGTCGGTGACTGTCCAGTTCAGTAGAGACCCACTTTTCATCGGCGAAGTCCAGCTCGCCCGGCAGCGCGTTCGCAAACGTGAACGAGGCGGTGACGAAGTTTGAACCCGTCAACTCGGTCCCGAAGAAGCTGTTGAAGTCGTTGCCCGTGTAAGTATAGATCGCGTCTGCTTTCGCCGTGGGTGTGATTGCGGCAGACAACAACAGAATACCTGGGATGAAAACGAAAACCGTCCCGATGTTTCTCATGTCTGTGGCGCTCCACTCAGTCCGAGGTGAATCGGAACGGTTGATTATAACCCCGAACAAGCGAGAAGCGCAGAAAAATGATGACCGAACAGGGGCGGGGCCGAAGGAGCCGGTTTCCCTGCGCTACACTCGCAAATAGTGCCCCAACTGACCTGGCCGGAGTCGGCCCTGTTCCTCATTCTTCTCGCAGCTTCCATTTTCGGTTTTTGGTGGCGATTTCGCACAGTCTGGCGTGTCGTCGTGCGGTCCAAGAAGGACACCGACTTTCGCATCCAGCCGGTCGCTCGCCGGGTCGCCGATTTCATCTGGGAAGTAATGCTGCAAGGGAAAGTGATTTCCCAGCGGCCCTTGCCGGGCATCGCGCACGCGCTGGTGTTCTGGGGCTTCTGCGTTTTCGCGCTGATCACGGCCAACCATTTCGCCGAAGCGGCGCATCTCGGTTTTCTGGGTCGCGCCGGCTTCTTCGGCCCGTTCTACTTCGACGTTGCCGCGGTCTTCGCGATCGCGGTTGCCGTCTCCATCGCGGGTCTGGCCTTCCGTCGATTTGTAATACGGCCGAAATGGCTGGGGCCGCTGTCGCCGGAATCGGGAATCATCGCGCTGCTGATTTTCTTGCTGATGGCCACCTATCTCGCCACCTTCGTCGATGGCTGGGAATCCAGCCGTCTGCTGTGGTGGGCGCACACGCTGACGATTCTCATCTTTATCCCTTTGGTCCCGCACACCAAGCATTTGCATTTGCTGCTGAGTCCCGTAACGGTCTTCTTGAAGCGCGATACCTTCAGCAAGATTCCGCCGCTCGCGGGCGATGAAGATTTCGGCCTGGATACCGGCAAGGACCTCACTGAGCTGATCTCGCTGCAGGCTTTCACCTGCGTGGAGTGCGGACGCTGCTCCCAGCATTGCCCGGCCACCAACACTGGAAAAATTCTGAACCCCAAGGAAATCGCGCTCGGGATGCGCGGATATCTGAACGAGTTCGGCCCGGCGAGCGAAGAGCCGCTGCTGGGGGCCCATCTGTCCCAGGAAGCGGTCTTTCAGTGCACTACCTGCGGGGCCTGCGAGTTTCAGTGCCCGGTGGGAGTGCAACATCTTCCAATGATTATCGGCCTCAGGCGCGGCGCGGTGAACACCGGCAAATGGGAGGACGATTACGGGACGAAGCTGTTCCTCAATCTGGAGCGCAACGGCAACGCGCTGGGCTTTTCCGCAAGCGAGCGGGACAAATTCATCCAGAAACAGGAACTGCCCATCTACGATGGCACGCAGGAGTACTGTCTCTGGCTGGGCTGCATGGGCGCGTACGATCCGCAGGGCCGGGAAATCGTCGCGTCGCTAGTGCGCGTTTTCCGCGGATTGAACGTTACCTTCGGTGTTTTACGCAAGGAGAGATGCACGGGAGATCCGGCGCGGCGTTTGGGGAACGATCTTGCATTCGGCCAACTCGCGGAAACCAACTTGGAAACACTGCGTGAATCGAAGGTGAAGCGGATGGTTTCCATCTGCCCGCATTGCGTGCGGACCATCGGAACGGATTGGGCCGAGTACGGCCCCCAGTTCGGCGAAGCCCCGCCCATCGAGCATCACAGCGAGTTTCTGGCGCGGCACTTGGACCAGTTGCCCGCGCGCACGGGCGATGGCGAAAAAATTGTGTACCACGATCCCTGCTATCTGGGCCGTTACCGCAACGTTTACGATGCGCCGCGCGACGTGGTGGGCAAGTACGGAGCCCTGGTGGATCCGCCGCGATCGCGAGAGCGGTCGTTCTGTTGTGGCGCGGGCGGCGGGCTGGCGTTTCTCGGCGAAGAGAAGGGCAAACGCATCAGCGCCGAGCGCGCCGAGGAATTGGTGGCGACTGGCGCCAGTGTGGTGGCGGCGGCCTGTCCGTTCTGCAACACCATGTTTCGCGACGCGCTGGCGGGAGTGTCCGCGACGCCGCCGAAGCTTCTGGATATCGCGCAAATCGCGGCGGCTTCGTTCACGCCCGGCCCCCAGTCCCAAACGCCCATCCCCAATCCCCAACCCCCAACCCCGCGGTGAGTGCGAAGCGCTCGGTGCTTGGCGCGCAGCGCCTCGCGCTAGACTTAATAGCAGTGGGCCCGAAGGTTTTAATTTCGGCTGGTGAAGCGTCGGGGGACCTCTACGCGGCCGGTCTGGTGGAGGCGCTCCGCCGCCGTCGCCCGGATCTGCAGTTCTTCGGCTGCGCAGGCCCGCGCATGCAAAAGGCCGGCGTTCGCCCCGTGGTGGATGCGCACAGCCTGGCCGTGGTAGGTCTGGTAGAAGTGGTGACGCACATCCCGCGAATCTATGGCGAGTTCAGGAAACTGCTGGCAGCGGCGCGCGCCGAGCGGCCGGAAGTCGCCATTCTGACCGATAGCCCCGATTTCCATCTGCGCGTGACGCGACGGTTGAAGAAGCTCGGCATTCCCGTCGTCTACCTGGTGGCGCCCCAGGTCTGGGCGTGGCGCAAGGGCCGTTTGCCCTTGATGCGCCGCATTATCGACCAGTTGCTCTGCATCTTTCCCTTCGAGCCGGAGTTTTTTGCGCGCCACGGCATCGACGCCACCTATATCGGCCATCCGCTGACTCGCCTGCTGCGGCCCTCCGCCAGCCGCGCCAAACTGCGCCGGCGCTTTGGCATTACGGAGGAAACGCCGCTGGTCGCCCTGCTCCCCGGCAGCCGGATTGGAGAGGCCGCCCGCCATCTGCCGATATTGCTGGACACCGTGGAACGTTTGCGATCCATCGCCAGGAACGCGCCGCGCTTCATCCTGGCCGTTCCTTCTGGTACCATACCGCTCCATTCCAATTTCAGGGAACGTATTTCCTCCGCGTCCATCCAACTTCTTGAGGGACAAACCTGGGACGTGCTCGTGTGCGCGGACGTGGCGCTGGCCGCCAGTGGAACGGTCACCATTGAGGCGTGTTTGCTGGGAACCCCCATGGTGACCTTTTATCGGGTTAACAATTTAAGTTGGTGGATGGGGAAGGCGCTGCTTCGCGTGCCGTTCTATTCGATGGTCAATCTGGTTGCCGGAAGGCGTATTGTGCCGGAGCTGATCCAGGATCGAATGACGGCGGAAAGCCTGGCACGGGAAGCTCTGGCGCTGCTCGAAAACGAGGCTGTACGCGAGAAGATGCGACGAGATCTGGCGGAGGTCGCCGAGAAGCTTTTTGGTTCTGAGGACCCCTTGGAAGTGGCAGCGTCGATGGTGGAGAAGCATCTGGCCGATAAGCATTTAACAAAAGAGGAAATGGCTCATGTCTCGTAAGATTTTGGCCGCGCTCGCGCTGGCGCCGCTCGCTTTAGCGCCATTACTGGCCGCGCAGGACAGAGGGAGCAGGTCCGGCCGCAACGACCTGGGCCGCATCGACGTGGAGAACTACGCCATCGACGCCGAGGTCAATCCGCGCACGCAAACGCTCACCGCCAACGTAAAGGTTCGCTTCGTCGCTCTGGATAACGACATTTCGTCCGCCTCCTTTGAGTTGAACGGCGCCTTCAACGTTTCGCGCGTGGTGGATGAAACCGGCCATCAGATTCCCGCTTCGCGCTCCGGCCAGGATATGGCGGTCCGCGTCGGCTTCCCCGCGCCGCTGGCGAAAGGGAAGCCGGCAACAGTGACGTTCTCCTACGATGGCCGCCTCACCGGGCAGGAGGAATCGCCCATTTACGGGATCAAGTTCGGCGCCATCCAAAACGATATCGCCTACCTGATGTACCCGGCGCGCTGGTTTCCGGTGAACGGCTACAGCGTGGATCGATTCACTTCGAGCCTCCACATCACGGTGCCGAACGGATACCAGGTGATCGCGAGCGGCCTGGGAAGCTCGCAGCCTGCCGGCGCGGGCAAAACCGCTTTCACCTTTCAATACACCAAGCCCTCATTTCCTGGAAGCATCGCGGTGGTCCAGGGCGATCCCGTCAAAGTAAATTCGGAAGGAGTAACAACGTCCGTCTATTTCCGGCAGAAGAAAGACATGGCCAATGCTTATGGCGAGGATACGGGTAAGATATTAAGTTTTCTGACCAGCGTTTACGGCCTGGCGCCGCAAGCCAATCTGACGCTGGTTGAAACCGAGGATGGGACGCCCAACGGATATTCCGCACCGGGCATCATTTTCCTTTCGCCCCGCGGCATCGGCAATCAAGTGGCCTCGCGGCTGATGGCCAATCAGCTCGCGCTGCAATGGTGGGATACGCTGGTCTCGCCGGTAGATCGCGATCATTTGTGGCTGGAGAACGGAAACGCGCGTTACGCCGAGTTGTTGTGGGACGAGCACGCCAACGGGTCGGCGGCGATGGAACAGGATCTGCACGATACCTACGTCGAAGCGCTGACGGTAGACAATCCGCCCATGATTCAGGCTGCGCGCCTGGAGGATTATTCTCCGGAGTATTGGGCGCTTACCGCGGGCAAGGGCGCCGCGATGTTGAATATGCTTCGCAATGTAATCGGCAACGAGAATTTCAACAAGCTGATGTCGGGCTTTGCGGAGAAGTACAGTTGGCAATCGGTGAGCACGGTGGAGTTCCGCAAGCTGGCGGAGCAGATTTCAGGTCAGAACTTGCAATACTTCTTCGTGCAATGGCTGGAATCGAGCGGAGCGCCCGAATTCAAGATGGAATACACGGTGTTTCGGACCCAGAAGGGCTTCCGCGTGATGGGCAAAATCAGCCAGGACCTGGACACGTTTCAGATGCCCGTGGATCTGAAGATCGAAACGGAAGGCAATCCAGAAACCAAGCGCATCGACGTGGTGGGAACGTCGTCGGAGTTCACCGTGGACACCTTTGGGAAGCCGAAGACCGTCACCATCGATCCGGCCGGCGCCGTGCTCCGCTGGAGTCCGGCCATGCGAGTGGCGGTAGCTATCAAACGCGGCGAACAATTCGCGGCGATCGGCGAGTTCGGCGACGCATTGAAGGATTACCAGAGGGCGATCGAGGTGAACCGGTCCAGCTCGCTGGCGCACTATCGCGTGGCCGAGGTATTTATGTTGCAGAACAACTACCAGTCGGCAGCCAATGAATATCGCGCGGCGCTGAATGGCGACGAGGAGCCGAAGTGGGTGGCGGTGTGGGCGCACATCAAGCTGGGCAACATCTTCGACGTCTCCGGCCAGCGCGATCGCGCGGTCAACGAATATAACCAGGCCATCCGCACCAAGGACGATACGCAGGGCGCGCAGGAAGAAGCGGCCAAGTATCTGAAGCAGCCATTCGAGCGCAAGCGCAGCAACGTCTGAGTTGTCGTGCCTGCACTCGTGGCGCACGCACTCGTGCGTGTAGCGTACACACTCGTGTGTTCGCGACATGTTTCACGGCTTCTTACCGCGATTTCCGCTTCAGAGCGATCAACCTGGCCTGCGGCCATGTCAAAAACGTCAGGAACAAGCGCCCTTTCGCGCGCACCCTTTACTTCGGCGCAAGCCACTAAAAAGGAGTTAATGGCAAATTTCGCAATCTAGTTCCTTCAGAGCCGCGAAACCCCCAAAACGGTTAAGCACCCCTGTGCTAACAGGCTGTGTCAAAACCGGCTCCCTCACGGTCGCGGCTCTGTAACGCGCGCAGCCTACTGAGCGGCGCGCGTGAGCAAGCGGTCTTTTCGGACTTCAGACAGGCTGGTAATGGCGGCGCGGCGAGTGGGTGCGCCACGAAGTGGCCGGCGAACGGTTTATTGCCCGGCCGCCAATTTCGACGTCAGCATCCAGCGCAGCACGCCATGCGGCTCGGCCGGGAACCGCTCCACTTCAATACACGCGATGGCGCCCTTCTTGAAATCCACCTGCAGGTTCGGCGACCCGAGCAGATACGCCATCAATCGGCTGAACAACGGCTCATGCCCGGCCAGGAGAATTTGCGCCTCGTCTTTATGCACGCGGATCTCATCCCAAACCGTCTTCGGGGATGAACCGGGCTCCAGCGCTTTGGTGCGCAGCAGTTCGCCTTTGTACTCCAAAATCTCCGCCGCGAGCTGAGCGGTTTGCAGCGCGCGCTTGTACGGGCTGGTCAAAATCAGCGACGGCGCGGCGCCGGCCGAGCCTGCCGCGCGCAAAACGATCCGCAGTTTCTTGCGGCCGTCGGCGGTCAGCCCGCGGTCGGCGTCCGGCTGGCCGGTTTGCGGTTCTTCGGCCACTCCGTGCCGGAGGATATAAATTTCCATTCCTGATAGCCTACTGTTTTGAAACCCGATCTAAACCGCAGCGCATTTTATCTCACGTGCGGCGCGCTTCTCTCCATTCTATTCTCGATCGCCGTCTCGCAGATTCTCCTGGCGCTTGCGCTGGCGGCTCTGTTGCTTTCCTCCACCAAACTCCGTCTTCCGCCCATCAAGCTTCCCCTGGGGCTTTTCTTGGCGGGCACCGCGATCGCGCTGCTGGCTTCCGGCCACATCCAGGAAGGCATGCCGCAGATCCGCAAGTTTTACGTCTTTTTTATTCTGCTGGCGACCTGCAGCACTTTCCGCAAGATCGCGGAGATTCGCTCCATCGTGCTGCTGTGGGCGCTAATCGCCACGCTCTCCGCCGCGCGCAGCTTGTTCCAGTTCTGGCGGATTTACCAACAATCGCAGGCACAGCATGCCGGCTTTTATGAATTCTACGTAGGATCGCGTATCACCGGCTTCATGAGCCACTGGATGACCTTTGGCGGCGAAGAGATGATCGTGCTCCTGCTCCTGGCATCCTGGCTGTTCTTCTCAGCCGAGCGCCGCTGGAGGACGTGGGGCTGGCTGTGCGCGGCGATCCTGGCTTTGTCGATGGTGCTGGGATTCACGCGCAGCATCTTTCTGCTCGGCTTTCCCGTCGGTTTGCTGTACCTGATGTGGTTCTGGAAGAAATGGTTGGTGGCAGCCGTGCCCGCGGTGGTGTTCGTCGTGTTCTTCCTGGGGCCGCACGCTCTTCGGGAACGAATCGCTTCCGTCATCGAGCCCCACGGTGAAACCGACTCCAATCGCCATCGCGCGATTCTACGCGAAACTGGCGTCCTGATCGTCCGCGCGCATCCCTGGCTCGGCATAGGACCCGAGCAAGTGAAGTATCAATCCAATCGCTGGATTCCGGCGTCCGCCCTGCCGTTACCGGTCGGATATTACGGGCACTTGCACAATGTTTATCTGCAGTACGCGGCCGAGCGCGGCGTGCCCACGCTGCTTATTTTTCTGTGGATGATTGCGAAAGTCCTATGGGACTTCGCCCGCGCTTTACGGCGGAAAATGGCGAACCTGGAAGCGCGCTTCGTATTGCATGGAGCGATCGCAGCCGTCCTGGCGATCCTCGCCGAAGGCTTCGCCGAATACAACCTGGGCGATAGCGAAGTACTGACGATGTTTCTCGCGGTGGTGGCGTTCGGCTATATCGCGACCCAGCAGGAAGCCACCGGTTCCAAACAGTTGGGCTAATGCTGGCTAGACGAGGCGAGGCGATTTAGCGCCAACGTGATGAGGCGATCATTGAATAGCTTCTGCTTCCGTTCAGCCGCTTCCGGACCAGCAGGCCATTGGCTGAGACCAACTCGGATCGCCGCAACCAGCTTTCGCTCCAACTCCCCCAGATCGTCGAAACCCTGATGGAGCGCAAATGTTACCACTCCGGGAGGGGGAATTTCTTCACAGTCGAGATGCTCGACGATGAGAGAAAACCACTTCAATACGAAATTTACTTTGCTGCATCGCGCGCCTCAAGGGGGCGTTTAAACCTATTCGTTCAAAGTGCCTATGTGCGGGACAAAGCCCACTCCAACAAACCGCGGCGCAAGCCCATCCGCTTTCACGTGATCCTCTTTAACACTCAAAACAGCTTGCCCATTACCGTTCCAAAATAAAAGAGGCTCCTCGAAGGGAGCCTCTTACCCATAATCGGACTTAACTGGCGAATCTCTGCCCGGGCAAAGGAAGAGATCTTTTCATTTCTTCGAAATCAAAAGCCTCGCCAAGCCTTCGACGGACGGGTGATTCGATTCGATATTGCCCCGACCGGAACCGGATATTGGGGCTCGCCAGCCTTCTCAACAGCGACGACGATGTCGGACCTTTCCCCTGTTAGATCAGGCTAGCCAAAAGCCGAGCGTCAGGCAGAGGTAGCAATTACACGCCGTCGCCCACATAGAGATATGAAATGCTCTGGCCACACGGCGGGCCGCGCTTGCGGCGACGCCGCGCGCTGAAGGGCGACAGTCGACGTGGCGGCTTTCAGGAATGCGCGGCGATTTGAGCTTGGCATCTTTTCCTCTATAACACGTTGCGAGTTGCGAGGTATCAGCCGAGGGAGAAATTGCAACTGAAATCTGCGGGGCGATTAAAATCGGCGGGTTCGAGCGTTTTTTAAATGCCCGACACAAACAAAGTAGGCCAGTGAGCCCGTCGTGAGCTCCCGCATCTTGCGGATTTGCCTCAGCTCCAGCCGAAAATAACCGGGCTCCGTTGAGCTCGTTTTACGGAGCGATACCTGCTCGGCCTTTCGCCCCGCCGGCACAGCCGGGTTGCAAATCACGGGACGTGAGAGGCGGTATACTTGCGAAGAAGGGAGGTCAGACTTCCGTACGGAAGCCAAACGCGGCTGACAACCAGAGCGGCCCGAATACGCTGTGGGCCTCTTCGAAGACGGCAACGACCAGTATCCATGCCCGATGATCAGACCGGCCAGATCACGGAGCTCTTGCATGCATGGAAGAAGGGCGACGAAGAAGCCCTACGCGCTCTCGTGCCACTTGTCTACAAAGAGTTGAGGCGCCTGGCTCATCGCCGCCTCCGATCCGAGCGGCCCGACCACACCCTGCAGAGCGCCGAACTGGTTCATGAGGCTTATCTGCGGCTGCAGGGAGGCCAACCAGGGGAGGTGCGCAACCGGGCACACTTCATAGCCATCGCTTCGCGGCAGATGCGCCAAATTCTGGTGGATTACGCCCGCACTCGCCGCGCGAATAAGCGGGACGGCGGATGCCGGATCGCCCTCGAGAATCCGGCTGCACTGCGGATTTGCGAAGACGCCGAACTGCTCGCGTTGGATGCCGCACTGGACGAACTATCGCGTATGGACGAGCGCCAGGGAAAAATCGTGGAGATGAAATTCTTCGGCGGGTTGTCGGCCCCCGAGATATCCGAGGTGCTGGGCATCTCGCGGGCTACCATCGACCGGGACTGGGCTACTGCCCGCGTGTGGCTGTATCGCCAAATCAGCAGGACGGCGCGTGTATGATTTTGGAGCGTTGGGAGCAAATCAAGGACTTGCTGCACGAGGCCATGCAAATGGCTCCCGAGCGGCGCACCCGTTTCCTCGATGAAGCCTGCTCCGACGATGCGCTGCGCGCCGAGGTGGAATCTCTATTGCTGGCCGCCCAGGGCGCCGGTTCCGTCTTCCTGCAGTCGCCGGCGCCGGACCCACCGGGTAACGATCCGGATCGAGCGCACGAAACTTGGGACGGCGAGCATGTTTTGGAACCCGGACAGATCTTCTCGGAACGTTTTCAACTCGTCCGTAGGCTTGGTGAAGGAGGCATGGGCCAAGTCTGGCTGGCGGAACAGACCTCACCCGTGCGCCGTCAAGTTGCGCTGAAGCTGATCAAGGCTGGGATGTACGACGAATCGACGATGCGGCGTTTCCAGTCCGAGCGCCAATCGCTGGCGCTCATGGATCACCCCGCAATTGCCAAAGTTTTCGACGCCGGTGCTACGCCACAGGGGCAACCGTACTTCGTAATGGAATACGTGCCCGGCCTTCCAATTACGGAGTATTGCGACCGGAAGGAGCTTAAGATCGGAGATCGGCTCGAACTCTTCGTCCAAGCCTGCGAAGGCGTGCAGCACGCGCACCAGAAGGCGGTCGTGCATCGCGATCTGAAACCGGCAAACATCCTGGTGGTGGAAGTGGACGGCAGATCGGTGCCGCGCATTATCGATTTCGGGCTGGCCAAAGTGGCCACGGCTCAGGTTGGCGGGAGCTTGTTCACTCAACTGGGACATTTTGTGGGAACACCCGAATTCATGAGTCCGGAACAGGCCGACCCGAGTTCACGAGACATTGACACACGCAGCGACGTCTACTCGCTGGGAGTGATTTTATATGTGATGCTGGCCGGGTCTCTGCCGTTTGACACGAAGCCGGGGCAGAGGCCATCGCTCGACGAGTTGCTGCGAAAATTGCGCGAGGAAGAGCCGCCGAGACCAAGCACCAAGGCGGGCGCACTTCGGGATACCTTGGCCGCAACCGCCGCGGCGCGAAGTACCGAGCCCCATCAATTGTTGAGCCTGTTGCGCGGCGATCTCGACTGGATCACGATGAAGGCGCTGGAGAAGGATCGCGCCCGCCGCTATGGCGCGCCTTCGGAACTGGCGGCCGACATTCGGCGGTATTTGAACCACGAGACCGTCACGGCGCGTCCGGCGAGTGGCGGCTACCGGTTGCGGAAGTATGCGCGGCGGCACCGGGTGGCGGTGACCGTGGCCGCTGGATTGGTTTTGCTGTTAGCCGCTTTCTCAATTCTGCAAGCCATCCAGTTGCGCCGAATCACGCAGGAGCGCGACCGCGCAAACCGCATCACCGATTTCATGACCGGCCTGTTCAATATTTCCGACCCAAGCGAAGCCCGCGGCAACAGTGTTACGGCGCGCGAAATCCTGGACAAGGCTTCGAAAGACATGGGTACGGGTCTGGCGAAGGATACCGAGGTTCAGTCTCAGTTGATGTATGTCATGGCTCGAACCTACGGAAACTTGGGGTTATACTCTCGCGCTGACAAACTTGCAAAAGCCGCGTTGGACGCCAGGACCAGCCTCCTCGGACGGGACGATCCAAGGACGTTAGGGTCGATGACGTTGATGGGTTGGATTCTGGATAAAGAAGGGAGCGAAGCCGAAGCGGAGAGGATGGAGCGCCAGGCGCTGGCGGGCGAGCGCCGCATTCTCGGACCCGAGGACCCGCTTACGCTGCAGACCATGGATGATCTCGCCCTAATCCTGCTGCATGGCGGCCATTACGGCGAGGAAGAGAAGCTGGAGCGGGAGGTCATAGGAATCGAGACCCGAGTGTTAGGCCAGGGCAATGCCCAAACGTTGCAGTCGATGAACCATCTGGGAGTGTCGCTGCTGTTGCAAAGCCGGTTCGCCGAAGCCGAACAAGAGTACCGGCGCTTACTGGATGTCGAGCGCCGCACCCTGGGGCCGGATCATCCGGAAACTCTGAAAGCGCTGGCCAACCTGTCCACGTCCCTGCAGGAGCAGAACCGCTTCGCGGAGGCCGAGCCGCTGTATCGCGAAGCTTTGGCCATCCAGCAGCGTGTGCTAGGCCCCGAACATCAGAACACACTCCGCTCCATGTTCAACCTGGCAGGGCTTCTGGCTCACGAAGGCCGGCTGGCGGATTCCGAGAAGCTGTTACGTAAGACGTTAGCGATTCAGTCGCGGACCCTTGGAGCCGAATACCCCGATACATTGGGGTCGCAAGCCAACCTGGCAGACTTGCTTCTCAAGGAAGGTCATGTCCACGACGCGGAAGAACTGCTGCGTGAAACACTTGACGCCCGGCGTCGCGTGCTCGGACCGGGAAAGCCTTTGACCCTAAGGACCCAGTCCTTTCTTGCAGAAATACTGATCCGCGAGGGCCACTATGCGGAAGCCGAAAAGCTCGCGCGGCAGGCATTCGAAGTCCAGGTTCAGAGTCCGGGGCCGCAAAATCCCCAAACGCTGTATACGCTGTTGCAAATGGGGAGGGCCATGGCTTTGAGCCATCGCTACACCGAAGCAAAAAAGCTATTTCAAGAAACAATCGAAAAGGGAGGCGATTCCGGGAAGCAAGAGAATCGCTGGCTGGCGTGGTACAACTTAGCCTGTGTGGCCGAAGCGGGAAACCACTCCGACGACGCACTCCAGTACCTTCGGGAAGCTGTCCATCGCGGGTACAAGAATGCCGACGGTTTGATGGCCGACGAAAATCTGAAGAGCCTCCGCCAGAATGCGCATTTCCAGGCGCTCGTCGCCGAACTAAAACGCCGCCCCGCCAAGATTCAAGCGCAATAGCGGAGAGCGTCGGCGTCCGCCGCTCTGTTTCGTAGTACATAGTCTCGTTGGTTCTTTACAGATCGACCTGCGGCCAAAATGACTCCTGTGGGGCGGCCAATTCTGCCCGCAGCCGTCGGCTCTGGCCGCCTAAAAGGCGGCTGCGGCCACGATTGGCCGCCCCCAGTACAGGCCGGAATCGGCAGTATTCTGTAAAGAACTATCTGTAGGATGTACTAGCGCCATCGCAATCCAGCCGAATGAACGTGAGTTTTCGGCAGCGATGCGTGACGCGGTCTGGCTGTAGCTGGTAACGTCAGTCTTGCGCCTGGGCTGTATGCGCGCGTTTCCTTCAATGACCAGCAGACACTGGCTATGTAGAGCCGGGCGATGCGAGGGTATTCTGCCCGGCGGGGCTGCACGATTGTCCTGCAAGTCCGTGAGGTAAACTCTGGCGCGGCCAAGCGTGAAGCCCACGAAAAGGTACTAGAAGCCGCCCGTCTGATGACATAACGGTAAGGGCAAGCTTCGGAAAGGCCTCAAAACAGTTCACGTTCTCATCGATGAAGCCCGCGATACAGAGGTTCCCGTAATTGTTCCACGCCATCTGATCGCCGCGGTACATAGCGGCTACGATAGCGTTTGGCAGAGCTTGCGGATTAAGGCTGAGTGAGATCCAAGGCTAGATATTCAAAGATGTGTATCTCGTCGCCGGCGTCTATCCCGTAGGCAGTCGCCACCCCAGGATTTCCGGACGAATCGAAGAGTGGCGCAAAGCCCATTGACGGGAGAGATATTCGTAACTACTGCCAGCCTCGCGGGTTAGGGTTACCACCCCCACGTACGCCGCCCGTCTCTCTGATCTTGTGCTCCTCTTGTTGCTCAACTTTTCCTTTTCCAGGCAACTGCTCCGCTGGAGGCGGTTGGGCCTGCAGTGCAGCTCTTGCCATCGCTGTGAGATTTTCTAATTTTTGCATGTAACTTCGCTGCGCGAAGGCGAAGTCTTCGAAAGCGTTGTCGATTTCTTCTTGTGTCATGATTGGGGACCTCTCTTGAGAATTGATTTGCGATTGAGCGAGGGAACCATATGAACAAGCGGCTGAACCCTGCGCTCATATAGAAAGGCGGAAAGCGCGAGTGAAACGCCTCATCGGTGCCGAAAAAAGTTCGAGCGAGTGAGTTGAGCGCTCGCAAGCGCGCAAATATGCCGGTAAACTGCTCCGCAAGGGAGGGGTGCACGTGTCCGAAGATCGGTCCCGCCAGACCACCCAGCTTTTACAGGGCTGGGCGCATGGCGACGAACGCAGTCCGAACGGCCCGGATCAAACCCTCGAGAGCACGGCCCTGGTTCACGACGCCTACCTCCGGCTGCTCGGAGGCCAACCGGTTGGAGCCGCAGAAGCGGGCACATTTCATCACCTTCGCTTACCGGCCGTTGCGCCGAAATTCTGCTGGACGTTACCCGCGAGCGTCGGGCGTCCAAACGTGAAGGGGGACGCAGGATTGCTTTCGAATCTCTGGATGCTACTGCCCGTCAACGGAGACGCCGAGCTGCTCGCTTTGAACCATGCCCCGCACGAGCTGCCGCGCATCGATGAGCGGCAGGAAAGATCGTGGAAATGAAGTTCTTCGGTGGGTTGCCGGCTCCCGCGATATCGCAAGTGTTGGGAATCTCGCGCGCCACCGTGAACCGCGACTGGGCCACTGCCCGGTCTGGTTACATCGCCAAATGACCAGGACAGCATAGGCCGCCAGCCTGCTCATTCCCGTCCCGCGGCGGGCGCGAGGAATCCACTGGAGAACCGAAGCCGTGGCCACCAAAAACTGGGAGACCCTCAAGGACCTGCTGCATCAGGCAATGCAGCTTGTCCCCGGGGTACGAACCCGGTTCCTCGACGAGGCCTGGTCTTCCGACAGTGAACTGCGCGCCGAAGTGGAATCACTGCTGCTGGCCGACGAAGCTCTGAGCTGTTACGGGCGCGAAATATTTGTTTGTGGCGGATGAGGCGTTTCGCTCGCGCTTTCCGCATTCCTCAATGTGCGGGGATTAAGAGAGTTGATTCTCGCGGTGCACGCGCTGCCCGCTTATCTAAATGAACCGTATTCGTTAGTTGAAGGCTTCTACGAAACTTATGAACCAATTTGAAATCAGCCGGGGGACGGCCGCCATGTTTCTGCCGTTTGTCGCTTGATGATTTCCAACTTGATGCGAAACAGGAGGCGGTTATGATCGGCAACTTTACGCTGCGCATTTCAGGCGGCAAATCTCTCAACCCCGGGTCTCTCAACGATGACGCGCGGAGAAGCAGCACGCGTCGGCGAGAGATAAAGCCGGAGGTTAACAAACCAATGGGTGCAATTCGCAATTTAGGCGCGGCTGTTGCCTGGCTGATCTGCTCGGCAGCTATGGCCTACGCTCAGACGCCCACCATCGTGAGCGCCATTGTGAACTCCGCAACTCAACAGATCACCATCACCGGCGTGAGTCTCACGCCGGCCACGGGCGCACCGGTGGTGAAGCTGAACTCAATGACGTTGACCCTAGTGTCGTCGTCCAGCACGCTAATCGTCGCCGATCTGCCGACCGGTTTGGCGGCCGGCACTTACCGCTTGATTGTGAACAATGGGTCGGCGACACCGGGGGTATTCGACGTGACCAACGGAGCTGTTGGACCGCAGGGGCCAGCGGGCCCGCAGGGGCCGGCGGGAACCGTTACGCTGCCGTTCAACGGGAGCGCGGCGGGCGCCACCAGCGCCGTCTTCAACATCGTCAACACGTCCCCGGCGCATTCCGCGATCGGCGGCCACGGCGGCCCCGGGCTTTCCTCGACGAGCGGAAATGGCGGTAATGGAGTTGGCGGGTACGGCGGAGCTTCCTTCGGGGGCACTGGCGGATCGGGCGTCTACGCGCTGGGCGGAGTTGGCAGCCTTCCGAGTGATAACGGCGGGACTGGCATCAATGCCCAGGGCGGCAACGCCACCATCACGGTCGGCATTGGCGTCCCCGAGGGCGGCAACGGTGTGACAGCCACCGGGGGCACTGGCTATTTCGGCGGTGACGGCATAGACGCATACGGGGGGACGGGACAGGATGGCGGCGCTGGTGGCGTTGGGATCTTAGCCGTAGGCACCAGCGGGGTGGACGCGGGATTTTTCATTGGCGATGTGTACGTTAATGGCGCTCTCAGCAAGGCCAGTGGTTCCTTCAAGATCGATCATCCGCTCGATCCCGCGAATAAATACCTCTACCATTCCTTCGTCGAATCGCCCGACATGATGAATATCTATAACGGCAACATCATCACCGACGGCAGCGGAACCGCTGTTGTGAGCATGCCCGCGTGGTTCGAGGCTCTGAATACCGACTTCCGCTATCAGCTCACCGTCATCGGCCAGTTTGCGCAGGCCATCGTCGAGTCGGAAATCGCTAACGGCAGCTTCACCATCAAGACCAGCAAGCCAGGCGTGAAAGTCTCCTGGCAGGTTACTGGCATCCGTCAGGACGCCTGGGCCAATGCGCATCGCATCCAGGTGGAAGTAGAGAAAGCGCCGGCCGACCAAGGCCACTACATCCATCCGGAGCTGTTCGGGCACGAAGGCGAACCGAGCATCGCGCAGATGCATCATCCCCGGCCGCCGGCGTCGGCGCCGGAGCAATAGGAGGACATTATGATTCGCACGAAAGTAATTGAAACATTAACGCTCGCCATCGTGTCGCTAGCCGCATCCACGATTGCCTATGGCCAGATCCCTGTGACGCTCGTGAATTTCGACATCGCCAACGGAGATTTCCCTTATTTCGGGTCTTTGGTCCAGGCCACCAATGGGTATCTCTATGGGGCAACCTATGAGGGCGGAGCCAACAGCTATGGCACGATTTTCAAAATGACACCAGCCGGCGCGCTGACCACGCTGCACAGCTTCGGTGTGACTGAGGGAATCTTGCCGGACGGTCCAATGGTGCAGGCCGGCAATGGAGACCTCTACGGGACAACTTGGGAAGGTGGAACCGACGGCTATGGCACGATTTTCAAAATCACCCCGGGCGGCGTCCTGACAACCCTGCACAGCTTCGATTCCACTGATGGAGCCAATGCTTCCTCTGGCTTGATCCAGGCCACCAATGGCTATCTTTACGGGACAACCTATTACGGCGGAACCATCAACTGTGGCACGATTTTCAGAATCACCCCCGCCGGTGTGTTTACAAGCCTGCACAGTTTCGATCTCACCGACGGATGCCACACTTACGCGGGGCTGGTGCAGGCCACCAATGGCTATCTCTACGGGACAACCTATCAAGGCGGTACTAGCAGCGTCTGCCCGGATGGCTGCGGCACGATTTTCAAAATCACCCCAGCCGGCGTATTTACAAGCGTGCACAGCTTCGACGAGAAGGACGGGACCTATCCTTACGCCGCGCTGATACAGGCCACCGACGGGAATCTCTACGGGTCAACGACGAGCGGCGGAGCGTTCGGCTATGGCACGATTTTCCAGATCACCCCTGCCGGCGCGCTGACAACTCTGGTCGCCTTCGCGGTACTGGACGGAGCCGATCCCCAAGCCAGCCTGCTGCAGGCCACCGATGGAAACCTCTACGGGACAACTCCTTCAGGCGGAACGTCGGGGAACGGCACGATTTTCGAACTCACCCTGGCCGGTGTGATGACAAGCCTGTTCAGCTTCGACGGCACGGATGGATCTTCTCCTTTCTATGCGCTGGTTGAGGACACCAACGGGACTCTCTACGGGACAACCAATTTGGGCGGAACCACCAACGATGGCACGCTCTTTAGCCTTTCGCTGGGGCTTGGTCCCTTCATCGCAGCACGTCCCGCCTCCGGCGCGGTGGGAGCCGCTGTCAAAATTCTGGGCACGCATCTTACCGGCGCGACGAGCGTCACGTTTAATGGCACAGCGGCGGCCTTCACGGTTGCGAGCGGTTCTGAAATCACGACTACGGTGCCCACCGGTGCGACTACGGGAAACATTCAGGTAGTAACGCCCCACGGCACCCTGCTGAGTAACGTAGCCTTTCGCGTGCCATAAATCGGAGGAAATTCTAGTGTCTGTTGAGGAAACTAGAGGCTAGCTAGAGGACTGGAGTGGGGTCCGTACCGTAGGCGCGAAGTTGGCCGGAAACGTTGAAGTGGGGGAAACGTAGCCCGCGCTCCGAGTGGATTGTGGGCGACTCGGAGAATGGCTGTGAGACGGTGGGGGACGTGGCACCATCCGATACAATCCGATACATACCATTCCTATTGATAAATCTCCTTCGCACCCGCAGTCTCGCAGCATCTCAACGCAACGCGCAGATAGATCGCCTGGGGTCGGCTAGCGTAGACCTAACCGCCGCCAAGCGGATGTATCGATCGAACGGTCCCGACTGTTTGCAAACAAAAGCTTCTGAGGTCTGTCCCGTGATTTCAGCAGCGTGTTCAATGCCTTCCTCTACCCGTTTCCGGGTGAGATTCCCAGGTTCCTTGACCCTGGCAAATGTGAAGATCACCGAAAGGCCAATATAGCTGTGGGATATATCTCCGCCTATTTCTTAGGTGGGTTGAGTTTCTTGGTTTCGGCAAGAATCTGACGAGCCGGCTGGCGAGGCGAGCGAGAAGGCGGCGAGGGGAGTCTTCGGCCAGACTGCGGCGGAACATTTCCAGAACGTGCTGTGCGGCCTTGAGCGAGTCGATCAGGCTAGCCAGATCCGCGCGAGGTGGGGAAGCAGAGGAGAGGGTCCGAGATGGCGGCGAATGTCGGGGGTGAGAGCGGGCCAAGTGGAACTCGCGCTGGAGATCCGGCTGGGTGATTTCAAGATACTCCAAGGTCATGTGCGGGCTCTTGTGGCCGAGGAGCTTCATGACTCCGGCAAAGCCGACGCCCGCCCGTAGCATCTCCGTCCCGTAGGTGTGTCGAAACTGGTGCGGGACGATGCGGGCGGTGACTCCGGCCGCGGCCGCGGCCTCTCGCAATGCAGCGCGGAGTTTGCGAATCAACATGAAACGGCCGCGAGGGCGGGCCAGCAACAAGCGGCCCGCGGACGGCGCATCCAGCGGGCGTAGAGAACGGATCCGTTCGACCAATTGACAGACCATGGAGTCCACCGGGACCCAGCGCTCGGTTTTGAGTTTGCCCAGCGGCACATGGATGGCCCACTGATTAGGCCCCAGGGTGCGTAAACAATCCACGGAGAGATCGACACATTCGCCGATGCGCATGCCGGTGTGACGGAGGAGTAACAGGACATTACTGAGCAGATCATTGCGGCGCAACAACTCCCGCTGGATCAGTTGATCCTGTTCCGGAGTCAGAGGGCGCGGCAGACGGTGCTGCTTGCGGGGAACGTCGTCGCGACCGAGCAGATGGGCCAGGGCCCGGGAGCTGCTGGGTCCAAGCAAGCTCTTCCAACATACGGCGCAGGTAGATCACATAGTTGGCACGCGTAATGGTGGCCAATGGCGGGTGTGCGACCGCAACAGAGCCAGCCATCCGAGGATGTGGGGATCGCGGCGCAGTTGATCCAGAGAGTGAACCTCGGGATAGTGAGCACCGAGATAAGACAGAACATGGCGGACGGTTCCGCGATAGGAGGTAACGGATGCATCCCCCAGCGAAGTCGTCACCGATTCCGCCGTTGGCCGGAAGAACTTCGTCAAAGGGTGGGTAGGGAGCGGGAGACGTTGTCGTTTCATGGCTGCAACGGCGGAGCGGGGCGGATGTGTTGGGCAACCACGCGAGCGTATTGCTCCCAGACGTCTTGTGGAGTGAGTTGAATATAGACCAGCGTAGTTTGAATCTGTGCATGCCCCATGAGTTGCATCAGCGCCGGGAGGCTAATGCCGGCGCGGATCATGTCAGAGGCAAAGGTGTGCCGAAACCGGTGCGGGTTGGCCTGCGTCACGCGCGTGGTTTGCCGGTGATGACGGAACAGGGAACGCAGGCCGGCAGGTGTCATCCGGTTACCGCGAGCCGGCCCTTTGAGACAAACGAATAAAGCTTGGCCACAGAGAGGAGGCCATTCCAGATTCAGATACTGATCGAGCAGTTCCACGGATTCGCGAGCCAGCGGCAGGACGCGAATCTTTTTGCCCTTGCCCGGGACCCGGATCTGTGAATCCGAAAACTGGATGTCCTCGCGGTTGAGCGCTAAAACTTCGCAGGACCGCAAGCCATGCAATAACATCAGGCCGACGATGGCCAAGTCGCGCGAAGTGCGGAAGCTGGACCAGAAGCGGGCCACCTCGTCCACCGATAGCGGCACAATCACGCGTTTGGGCGTTTTCACTCGCAACTGAGTCAGCGCCGGACGCAGCCGTCCATAGCCGAGCCGTGATTGTCGCCAATACCAGTTCTGAAAGCCGGGCGCAAACAGACGAGCGGCTTCGGGAAACTCACGCCGCATGGCACGCTCGGCGGTTCCCACCCGACGATTGATGCTCTCGGCGGCAGGCGACTGGTCGACCTGGAAGCGAATGTAGTCGAGGAATGTTGACTCGGTCAGGGCCTGTCTAGTGATGCGGGAGGCACGATTGGCGGCGGCCCACCAGCGAAGGAAATGGAGTAGATCGTGGGGTCAACATGCTCGATGAGATCATGCCGGAGGCCGGAGCATTCTACGTCATGGACCGTGGCTACGTGGATTTCGAACGTCTCTATGGCTTCACCCTGAGCGCGGCCTTCTTCGTCGTACGGACCAAATCCAATGTGATCCTCCAGCGCCGCTACTCACATCCGGTGGACAGGACCACTGGCGTTCGATCCGATCACACTGTCATCCTGAAGGCCATCGGCTCGGCCCGAGTTTATCCGGATGCCCTGCGTCGCATCAGCTATCTCGATGTGGCGACCAGAAAACGGTTCAAGTTCCTCACCAACAACTTCGCACTTCCGGCGGTTACCATTGCACAGATCTACAAATCGCGATGGCAGGTGGAGGCCTTTTGCGGCACCAGCGAGAACGCGGTAAAGACTCAAATCTGGATTGCGGTGTCGGTTTACGTGCTGGTCGCCATCGTTCGGAAGCAACTCGCACTGGACGCCACCCTCTACCAAATTCTACAGGCTCTCAGCGTCACGCTTTTTGAGAAAACGCCCATTTTACAGGCCTTCCAAGACGCCGCCTCTCAAGATGATTTGCCCGTTGACAACAACCAGTTGATTCTATTCGACTTCTAACCGGACAGCAGTGATTAGACCTTAAGGAAGGACTTCCGACTTAGTACTCTGCGGAAGGTTCGGTTTACCTCAGTCCGTTACTTATGCCTCCCAGTACCCGGGCGCGAGAAGTTATAAGCGAGAAGTTATAAGATAAATCGATTCGACCTGATCGTTGCTGGTATGGCGCTTGGGCTTGGATGGCCGGTAGTGGAATGGCTGGAAGCGTGCACGTCTATCAGGCGGTGTCGAAACCGCTTCCGAATGGTCGCGCCTGGAATCAAGAACTGCGCGACCGTCTTATCGCCTTGCGCCGCCATGAAAACAAGACGAAGCCTACCCGCTACATCTGAGCGATAGGCGTTGCCCGTCAACTTGTGGTCTTGTGCCACAGCCTGCTAAATGGGCGGCAACGCCTGCCGAGCAGTTTCGGCGTTAGAAAGCCAGGATGAGCCTGTTAAGCGCTAACCGCTTGCGGCTCATCTATGCTGGTAAACACCCGGTTGAGCAGTGCCTCGAAGCGCGGGTCCGGGCGGAGGTTGTCGAGCCTGGGATCCACGCGAAGCGCGAACAGCAGGGGCGATTTCTCATGATAGGCTCGCTCCAGTTCTTGAAAAGCCTGATCGGAATCGCCCAGCGCGTCCATAAGAACAGCCATAAAATAGGCGTCGACATACTGGGTCTTGCGTATTTGGGTCAATTCAGCCAGGATCGCGACCGCTTCCTTGCGGCGGCCGTGTCTGGCCATGCAAGCTCCCTCGACGGCCTGCAGCCACGGCAGGTCCGGTGACATGATGACAGCCAACCGGTACTGCTCCAATGCCAGCGTGTATTTGCCGCTATGTTCGAGCGACTCGCCATAAAAGAGACGGCCCAGATATAAGTACGGGTGCAGTTCCAAAGCCTTTTTGCCGCACGCCACCGCAGTCTCAAATTCACGGCGGAAAAAACGGACCAGGATCTCGTGCGCCGGAACGGTCGGCCAAAGCGAGTGGGCAACGCGCGCGCGGAGCAGGATGTTGAGAGCGTCGTCTAGCCGGCCCCGGGTTACATACAGCATGGTAAGGCGAACGTACACCTCGGGCGAATCTGGACTTTCCTGTTGCGCCTGCAGCAGTTCGGTCTCCGCTTCCTCCAGCCGATGTTCAAACAGGTGCAGCCCGTGCGCGCGATCCGCGCGGCGCTCAGGCGTAAGGCCGCACAGCTCTACCGCGCGTCTGTGGGCTTGCAGAAACCCGTTGTACATCTCTCGCGGCAAGCGCATTCCGTAAGTGCCTAGCAGTAAATAGCACAACGAAATGCCCTCGAACGCCCGGAAATCCGACGGGTTCTCGATGGCGGCCTGTTGGAAGCAGTCCAGCGCCTTTTCGATCCCCTCGCGTGTACGGCGGCTCCAGAAATGCCAGCCCTGCTTCACCAGATCGTCGGAGTGCGGGACGTCCAGACGGTAGCCCAGCTTGGGCCGGTAGGAGATCCAAAAGCCGAACTCGCCCAGGGTCTTCTTGACCTCGCCGATGGTGACCGCCACTGTGTGCTTGGAGACCAGGTTGCCGTCCCAGGCTTGATTGATCATCTGCGCGTATCCGACATAGCGGCCGCGGTTGTGAATGAGAGCTCGCAAGGCGTGAAAAGCCTGGGGCCGGAGCTCAAGCTCGTGGCCGTCTCTCAATAACGTCGTGGTTATGGTTTCGAGCCGAAACGGCCCGAATGTAATCTCTTCCATTTAGCGCCTTCCCGTTACATCTCTATCAGACATTGACGCGCTTTTGACTTCTGTTGAGCCGGATTATATCACAGGATGCGGTTCGGCCGGTCGACAATCTCAGGGATTGTCGCGGCAAAGTGAGAAGTTCCTAATTGGGCAAAGTAGAAAGTTCCTCTTGACAGCCGAAAGGCTGGGAGATGGAACGAATCGCGATGAGCCAAGAGGAACGGGACAGGCTGGATTGGTTGAAGC
>Ga0302324_100002058_pt1 | contig 47431 bp, 42 predicted proteins | sample Palsa_T0_1_FD_201949 | JGI IMG/M metagenome (GOLD analysis project Ga0302324, IMG submission 201949) | Peat permafrost microbial communities from Stordalen Mire near Abisko, Sweden - Palsa_T0_1 | ecosystem: Environmental > Terrestrial > Soil > Palsa > Peat permafrost | place: Sweden: Abisko... | reverse complement strand
GGAAACGCTGAGTACGGAGGCGAAGGGATCATAGCAACCGGGGGTAACAACGGCTCCGCCGATGCCGGGGCCTTCTACGGCGACATCTACGTCAGCGGCTCAAGCGTGTCAGTTCGGGACGAGCTCGAAATCGATGACCCGCTCGATCCGGCCAACAAGTATCTCTTCCACGCCGCGGTCGAATCCTCGGAGACGATGAACATCTACACGGGCAACGTCATCACCGATGACGGGGGCCTGGCCACGGTGCAACTGCCCGAGTGGTTCGAGGCGCTTAACAAAGACTTCCGCTATCAGCTCACCGTGATTGGGCAATTCGCCCAGGCGATTGTGAGCGGCAAAGTCGCCAGCCATCAATTCGGCATCCAGACGGACAAACCGAATGTGGAAGTTTCCTGGCAAATCACGGGAATCCGCCAGGACGCCTATGCGACGGCGCATCCACTCGTGGTCGAACAGGAGAAGGACGCGCGCGAGCGCGGGCACTACATTCATCCCGAACTGTATGGCGCACCCGAGCAGCAGAGCATCCAGTGGGCGCGCTATCCGGAGGTGATGAAGAGAATGCAGCAAAACAGAGCCCGGCAGTTGGCCGCGGCGCAGAAGCCGGCAACCACGACCGGCGTCGACCCGCCGCCGATTGTGCCGCCATCCGCGCCGCGGTAGCGTCGCCGGACAACGGGCTGCCGGGCGCCGGGCTGCCGGGCGCCGGGCAAGACAAGGTTCTGCACAAAATGTGGGGCGGGCAATCCTGGCCTGGGGCCCCCTCTGTGGACAACTCTGTAGGCGGCCGGAGCCGGCTGAAAGCCGGCTGCGGGCAGGATTGCCCGCCCCACCAAGGGGTGCGTGCGATACTAGGAAAATGCTCGCTTCCACGCCGACAGCGGCCCTGCGTGTCCGCAACCTGCGCAAGACGTTTAAAGACGTGGTGGCGGTCGACGGTCTCGAACTGGAAGTGCGCGCGGGCGAATGCTTCGGCTTGCTGGGGCCCAACGGCGCCGGCAAGACCACCACCATCGAGATTTGCGAAGGCTTGACCGAGCCCGATTCGGGCGACGTGGAACTGCTGGGGATGCGCTGGAAATCGGACGCGGCGGATTTGCGGCAGCGGTTGGGAATTCAGCTTCAGGAAACGCAGCTTGCCGATAAGGTCACCGTGCTGGAGACCATCCGGTTATTCAGCAGCTTCTTCCGGCAGGGTCCGCCGCCGGCCGAGGTGATCGCGCTGGTGCAGCTGGAAGAGAAGGCGAATGCGCGGGTGGGCGGCCTTTCCGGAGGGCAGAAACAGCGGCTGGCGCTGGCTTGCGCGCTGGTGGGCGATCCGGATTTTCTGTTTCTGGACGAGCCTACCACGGGCCTCGATCCGCAGGCGCGCCGCCAGCTTTGGGAATTGATCGAACGATTCAAACTGCAAGGACGTACCATTCTGTTGACTACGCATTACATGGACGAGGCGGAACAGCTCTGCGACCGCGTGGCGATCATGGATCATGGGAAAGTGATCGCGCTGGGAACGCCGCGCGAGCTGATCACCTCGATCGGGGTGGAGCACATGGTGGAGTTTTCGGCGGGCGGGGCGGGGAAGGCGCCGGAGATAGCGGCGCTGCGGCGCATGGAGGGCGTGCGCGATGTGCGCGCGGAAAACGGTACGATACAGATGCAGGTGACCGCGTTGCATCGCGCGGTGCCCGCGCTGCTCGATGAATTGGAGCGGCAGGGCGTTCCGTTGACCGAGCTGCGCACGCATTCGGCTACTTTGGAGGACGTCTTCGTCACCTTGACGGGACGGCATTTGCGCGATGAGTGACATCACGGCGGTTCCCGAAATTCGCCGGGGAGAAGCGGCGGTGCGTCCTTTGGGCCCGGCGCCGCGGGACGGCGGGACGGCCCGGGAGAACGGGCTGGGGGCGCATGCGCTGGTACAGTTGACGCTCACCCGCTTCCGGGAGTTCCTGCGCGAACCGGAAGCGCTTTTCTGGGTCTTCATCTTCCCGATCCTGCTGGCGGCGGGCCTGGGCCTGGCGTTTCGCAACCGTCCGGCGGAGGTGCTCAAGATCGCCACGGTCACGCCGGAGCTGGCGCGATCGCTGCGGCAGGACAAGCTGCTGGACGTGCAGCAATTATCCGTGCCGGCGGCCGAGGAAGCGCTGCGCACGGGCAAGGTCGCGCTGCTGGCGGAGCCGGGGCTGGACGGATCGGTGGTGTACGACTTCGACAACACCAACCCGGAAGGGCGCACGGCGCACATGCTGGCGGACCGCGCCGTGCAGCGCGCCGCGGGGCGGGTGGATCCGGTGAAGACCAGCGACCGCCTGATGCGCGAGCCGGGCTCGCGCTACATCGACTTCCTGATTCCCGGCTTGTTGGGCATGAACCTGATGGGCAGCGCCATCTGGGGGATGGGATTCGCGATCGTGGATGCGCGGCGCAGAAAACTGATGAAGCGCCTGATCGCCACGCCCATGCCGCGGCATTATTATCTGCTGTCGTTCCTGTTGTCGCGGCTGGTGATGCTGGTGATCGAAGTGGGATTCCTGCTGAGCTTCGGCATTTTCGTTTTCAAGGTGCCGATGCGCGGCTCGCCGGCGGACCTGGCGCTGCTATGCGTGGTCACTTCGCTCTCATTCGGAGCGCTGGGACTGTTGATCGCTTCGCGCGCGCGGACCATCGAAGCCGCCTCGGGATTGATGAACCTGGTGATGATGCCGATGTGGATCGTCTCCGGCGTGTTTTTCTCGGCGCAGCGGTTTCCGGACATGCTGCAGCCGGTAATCAAGGCGCTGCCGCTGACGGCGGCCATCGATGCTCTGCGGGCGAACATGCTACAGGGGGCGGGCCTGGCGCAAGTGTCCGGGCAACTGATGGTGCTGGCGGCCTGGCTGGTGGTGTGTTTTCCGGTGGCTTTGAAGCTGTTCCGGTGGCGGTAGCAATGATGAAACCTAAATGTGGGGCGGGCAATGCTGCCCGCAGCCGGCTGTCAGCCGGCCTTTGCGACCACGACGAGGCGCCGTGAAAGCTAGAGCCGCCTGAAAGGCGTCCCCAGAGGGGACCCCAGGGCAGGATTGCCCGCCTCACAAGGGGGTTAGGTCGTACTGGCCTGCGCGTTAGCCGACACGGGCGAGACGTCGTCGCCGGTGTCAACCGACTCAATCGCGTAGTAGTAAGTGGTGTTGGCGGCAGCCGTGGTGTCGATAAACTGAAGCCCCGTCTTGGTTGTCACCTTGGTCAGCCCAGTGGGCGATGTGCCACGGAAGACGAAGTAGTACTGAATCGGCAGACCGTTGGGCGGGATACTTTCAGACCAGGTTACGGTGACTTGCGTGCTGGAGTTTACCGTCGCCGCGACGCTGGCCGGCGCGGCGGGCATGGGTGGCGTAGTGACCTGCGCCGCAGCCGACATGGGCGAGACGTCGTTGCCGCTGTCGACTGCCTGTATCGCGTAGTAGTAAGTAGTGCTCGCGGAAGCCGCGGTGTCGATAAACAGCGGCCCGGTGCGGGCTGCCAGTTTGGTCAGCGCGGTGGAAGAGGTTCCCCGGAAGATATTGTAGCTGGAAATGGCCAGACCGTTGGCCGGGATGTTTTCCGACCAGGTTATGGTGACTTGGGTGGCGGAGTTCGCGGTGGGCGCGACGCTGGCCGGCGCGGCGGGCATGGGGAACGTAACGGCTTGCGTCGTAGCCGACATGGGCGAGACGTCGTTGCCGGTGTCAACCGACTCTATCGCGTAGTAGTAGGTAGTGCTCGGGGAAGCTGCGGTGTCGATAAACTGAAGCCCCGTTTTGGTTGCCAGCTTGGCCAGCCCAGTGGGGGACGTCCCACGGAAGACGAAGTAGTACTGAACCGGCAGACCGCTGGGCGGAATACTCTCAGACCAGGTTACGGTGACTTGGGTGGCGGAGTTCGCGGTGGACGCGACGCCGGCGGGCGCGGCGGGCATGGGAGGTGTAGTCACCTTCGCCGTGGCAGACATGGGCGAGACGTCGTTGCCGCTGTCAACCGCCTGTATCGCGTAGTAGTAAGTAGTACTCGGGGAAGCGGTGGTGTCGATAAACAGCGGCCCGGTGCGGGCCGCCAGGTTGGTCAGACTGGTGGGAGATGTCCCCCGGAATATATTGTAGCTGGAAATGGGCAGACCGTTGGCCGGGATGTTTTCCGACCAGGTTATGGTGACTTGGGTGGCGGAGTTCGCGGCGGGCGCGACGCTAGCCGGCGCGGCGGGCATGGCAGGCGTAACGACTTGCACCGCAGCCGACATGGGCGAGAGGTCTCCGCCGGTGTCAACTGCTTGTGTGGCATAGTAGTAAGTGGTGCTCGCGGAAGCCGCGGTGTCGATATACTGAGGGGTCGTCCGGGCCGCCAGGTTGGTCATCCCAGTGGGAGACGTCCCCCGGAAGATATTGTAGCTGGCAATGGGCAGACCGTTCGCCGGGATGTTTTCGGACCACGTAATCGTGACCATGGTGGCGGCGTTGGCCGTGGCCACGACGCTGGCGGGCGCGGCGGGCATCGGAGACGTAGTGACGGATATCTGGTTGGATGGCATCGAAACGTCGTGTCCGGTGTCCTGCGCCTCGATCTCGAAATAATAGGTTGTATTGGGGCTGAGGGATTGCGCCATGTACTTGGCGGACGTCGCCGAGCCGGCCAAGGCCAGTCTGCCGGGCGTGGCGCCCTGGTAGATCTGGTAGAAAGCGATGGGCAAGCCATTAGGCTGGGGGTTCTCCTGCCAGGTCAGAGTGACGGCCGTGGGGGCAGGGGCCGCGGCCACGCTGTTGGGCGGGTTGGGCAGCGGCAGCGTAGTGGCCGAGGCGATCGGAGTCATGGGCGCGGCAATCCCCTCTTCCATCGCTACTATACCGTAGTAATAAGTAGTTCCTCCGGACAGGGGCTGATTTGTGTAAGCAGTCGTGGTGGGCGTGGCGATGACGATCTGCTGGAGATTCGACGGGGAGGTCCCGCCATACACCTTATACTCTCCCAAACCGGTAGCGGTCGCGGGGGCAGACCAGGTCAGGTTGATGGCCTGGGCCGAAACCGCCGTGGCCACCAGGTTCGTCGCGGAGTCCGCCGAGGTGATGAAGGTCTGCAAACTTAGCGTTTTCGAAAGCGGCGAATTGTTGTTGACGAAATCGAATGCCTGGACCTGGTAGTTATACGACGTGCCGGGCGTGAGTGTGGTGTCGTCGAAAGACGGAAGCGTCGAGTTGGCGATCCAGACTTCCGTGCAGGCCTGGCCGGCGGCCGCCGGACTGCAGCGATACACGTTGTAGCCGGCGACGCCGACGTTGTCGGTGGAAGCCTCCCACGATAGCGCCGCCGTGGTGGTGCCGGGCTTGCCGGCCAGGGCAGCGGGCACGGTTGGCGGAGTGGTGTCGGGCGTGGTGACCAGTTGGTGATAGTAACTTACCGCGGTAGGGGTGTACACGCTCACTTCGTCGGCGTCGGCCGCCTGCTGATTCTCGGTCTGATAGATGTCGTAAGCGGAACAGCTCGCGGTGGTGCACGTGCAGTTCGCGGCCCCGCCATTGGCGGTGGTTCCGCCATATGGCTGGTACGCGTAAAAGTCTGTTGGAAATTGCGGCACCAGATAGAGCATCTGGGTGTAGTTCGCCAGAGCCTGCGCGGTCTGCAGGAAGTACGCGTCGAGAGGCGCCCAGAAGCCGTAATACCCGCGGGTGCGGATCAGGTCGGCGCTGAGAACGTCCCATTCATCCGCCTTCTCTTTCGTCGGCCAGGCTTGGCTGACTGCGACCGGCTTGCCCACGGATGCGGCCATACTGGCGACGGTAAGCGAGTTATTGAGGAAATTGCTGTTATTGACCGAGTTGATCGGAAGAAGATGGAAATCGATGTAGTCCAAGGGCAGGGCGTCGTAGGCGTCGATGTAGTTCATCAGGCTGGGGGTTCCGGTAGCCGGCATCCAGGTGCCAAAACCGGCGCCTAGTTGGGGGACTGGAGACAAGTTGCCCGCCTGCACCACCGCCTGCACGGCCGCGACCTCGGCCGCAACCATGTCCGCGGCGTCCGCCGGGATGTTCAAATTTGGCTGGCCGGTCTGCAGGGCTTCGGTATCGGGTTCATTCGCGAGCATGAGATAATCCGGCAGCATGGTCTGTTCGACGACAGCCGCCATTTGGGCGCGCGCCGCCACGTATTGCGACCAGGTGAGCGAGCCGTAGAACGCATTCATATTGGTCCAGCCGGCGGCGGTATCGTTGGAAAACAGAATTTCGTCGTCGATAATGAGTTTGAGACCGGCGGCCCTGACAGCCTGGGCCACTGCCTTATAGAACGCCGTGTACGGCGCCATGGCGGCCGCGCTGCCATAAAATGGCTCATACAGAATGGGAAACAGGACCGGCACCGACACGGCCTGGATACCCATGGCTTGCATGGCCTGCAATTGCGGCTGCACGACGGTCTGCAGATAACTGGGGCTGGATATGGAAGGACCCGTGTTGCTATTGGCCCACGCCAGATTGCCGCCGTACAGCGTGGAGGCGCCGGCGGGAAGCGGTATCGGTGTCCAGGAGGGAGGCGTCGTCAGTACCGTGTTAAACGCCTGCAGATCGCCGTTCAGCTCGGAATAGATGGAGCTGCAGTAACTACCCGCTGGTACGGGTGCCGGCGCCGGCGGCGTTGGAACGTCTGCCTTGCAGGGCGCATAAACGAGCATCGACAAGGCAGCCAAAGCGCCAAAAATGCGCCGTTTGGGCCTGACAACGCGGCCATTTCCGGCGGACACAAGGGCATACACACCGGTGGTTTCATGGGCAGACATAATTTCGGGCATCTTCAAGTAATCGGCGGAATTGGGTGGGGACTTTAGTCTTGCGACAAACGATCCAACCTCGGGATCGATTGGAGCGCACTGGCCAAGTGGCATCGTCTCTCCTTGCAGAAAGGCCATCTCAAGAGTGATCTTAGGTTGGCTTTGTGCCCGATACAATATTCTCAATGGCAAATCCACCAAGGATAAATGCGGCCGGTTGTGTAGAAAAGTACTACCGCGACGGCATCGGACGTTGCTCACACGCAGGAAGTGGCGACTAAGGCGCACTGAGTTAACCCGGACGATAACTAACACCAAGAGCTAAGGCGATTAACCTTACTCTCGTTATCATTCGTAAAGAGCGATACAGTTGTTACGCAACCGGCCGCGCGCGAATTCCATTTAGTGCCGTGTTCGGAATATCCCACCGAATGCTGGACGGGGGTTATACGGAGCCCGAAGTGGATATCCTGGGCGACCAGGCGATTGTGCTGGACTCGAGCGGGAACGTGCAGTGGGTGTGGAATCCGTTCTCCCGCCCCAATTGCGCGCAATTGCTTTCGATCGGCATCGCGGCCGTGCTGGGAGAGAGGTGCACGCAAGGGCCGCCCCAATACTGTCCCATCATGCCCGCGGGGCAAGCCGACGACTGGTTGCATACGAACTCCATCAGTTACGATCCGACAGATTATCCCTTCGGAATCAGGACGCCATCCTCAAGGTCGCTTATCAGAACGGCAGCGGCGATGGGCACATCGTCTGGCGCCTCGGCAGCCACGGCAGGTTCGGGATGGTAAACAACCTGGGCGTCCCAATTCCCTGGTTTTCCCATCAACACGATGTAGAGGTCTTGTCGGACAGGCCGTTGACGTTTTCCTCGTTCGACAACGGCAACACCCGGTACGCCAGCGACTCGTCCGCCAAGAGCCGAGCGCAGGTTCTCACGGTGGGCGAAGCGGGCAATTCCGCGGCCCTCACCTTCAATTACAACCTGCCGGTTTACTCCGACGCTTTCGGCAGCGTCCAGTCGCTGGTCAATGGAAACTGGGGGGGTGCTGGCGGGACATATCGAAGACAAAGCCGGAACCTACTTCTCGCAGGGCTATGAAGTTACCCCGGCGGGGACGCTCGTCTATAAGTTGCAATATCAGGAGCCGGGATACCGGTCGTGGCGGCTGGCCGGCATCGCACCATTCACCCCGGCGGTGCCGTAGGGCTCAAGGAACCGCCCTTATAGAATACTGGCAGTTCGGTTGCACCGTAGGGCGGCCAATCATGGCCTGGGGTCCCCTCTGGGGACGCCTTTCAGCCGGCTCCTGCTTTCACGGCGCCGCGTCGTGGTCGCAAAGGCCGGCTGCAGGCAGGATTGCCCGCCCCACCAACGCCAATACTCACTTGTCAGCCAGAACTCACTGGACGATGTACTAGCCGGCGGGGAGCCCGCCGTGCCGGTTCATTCAATATCGATAGTTACAGCGTTCGAAGACGGGGCGATATCCGTATCGTATGGTGCCAAGGCGCTCTGATTCACGGTAATGGTCAGGACCAGGTTGACCGTACCGGCGCCCGCCAGGCTGTGCAGGAGTTGCACGTTGAGCTGATCCTCACCGGTATACTGGCCCTGCGCTCCGGCAAACTCCACTGGCAGGTTTTGCCCGTTAATCGTGGCGGTGATGGAGGCTGTCGAAGACGCATGGCGCAGGCCAGTGCCGAAGAGCTCCAGCACTACCGTATCGGAAGCCGTCCCCAGGCTGATGGGCTGTGGCGTACAGCCAGCCGCGGCACAACTGTAAAGATTCTGCACGAATTGCCCATTGGGCTGCCGATTAGGCCACCCTGCGCAGGTACCCCCGCAAACCGCAAAGGCGGCTGGGGCGCCCTTGCCGTTGGCATTGACGGTATACAGGCCAGGGTCGACCGCGGCAATCAGGACCACGCCGGTGCTTTCCGTACCATCGGAGCTGGTAATGGTGAGGACACCCGGCCCAGGCTGCGCGGCTGAGGGCACCAGGTAGTTCACCTGCAGTGGCGATACGAAGTCCAGGGGTACGGGGTAGCTGGTGTTCGAGCTGTCCACGAGCGTAGCGGTGGTACCGGCCAGAGTGGTGGGAAAACTAGTCGACGAAGTGGACTTTGTGGTGGTCGCCAAGCTCGCGCCGAACGCGCTCACCAGCTCGTCGGGGGCCACGGTGGAATCCGCATTACACGGATTCGAGGCGGGTTTGCAAAAAACGCTTGCCAGCGTGGCATAACTGGCGCTGGAAAGATTGGCGGCTAAGGGTATCCCCAACTGCTTGCTGGACGTCAGGTAGGCTTGGCCCGTAGCGGTGAACTGGCCCGCTTGGATGGCGGATTCCGCGATGTTGGCATAAGCGGACTCCTCGGGTTGATCGGCGCCCGTGGTCCCATACTGAAAGAATGCCGGCGTGGTGAAAATCGTCGCCGCTGCCATTCCGTTGGCGGAGGCAAACAGCGTCACGGCCTGAATCCAACTGGGATACAGGCTTGCGAAATCGCTGGAAGTCGGCCCTACGGTGGACTCTTGATCGAGATCTCCCGAGGCCCAGTTCGACGGCAATCCGTTCGCAAGATAATGGGGTATCCAGGTCTCCTCGACATACGCGGCCTTGCCTTTCGGATGGGTGGGGTCCACCGCCGCATGGGCCACTTGGACCCACTGCTGAAACTGGCTAAAGGTGGTGGAATAGATGTCCATGGTCAGGAAATCGAGGTCGGGAATGGTGGCAAAATCCTCAAAATACGCGTTTTCCGCATCGTCCGAGCCCTGCGTAGCGATGCCGTAAAAACACCCCGCGCCCAGTTGCGAGTGCGGCGAGCTCTGCCTGACGAGGGGAGCCACCGCGCGAATGAAACCGTCCCAGTCCTGCACGGTATTCGGGATGCCCATGCGGCTAGACATGGTGTCGGGCTCATGTACGATCACGAAATAGTCGGGTTGATAGCGGGCTGCTATTTGTTGCGCTCCACCCACCGAGACATCTTGAAACTCCTGAAAACTGGTGACGGTCTGTTCGTTTGCGAAGTACTCCGTGTTGATTGCCAGCAGAAGACCTAGCTGCCGGATATGCTGCACCAACTGGTCGTACTTGGCCATCAGGGCCGGATCTTCGAGAGCAAGATACCCCGGGTTGAATTCGATGCGCTGGACCCCCGCGGCTTTCAAGCCGTCCACGTAGTCCAGCAGAAACGATATATCCATGTTGTTAATGAACGCGCCGCCGGCATATTCCAGATTGGCGCCCATAATGATGGGCTTCCCGGGCGCCAGGCTGAGCAGAGGCTGGATGGCGGAATTCACCGACTGGATGAACTGCGACTCCGTGCAAGGCGCTAGAACGCAGGCTGGCTGCTGGGAAGCCAGGGGCCGCACGCCCACAACCAGGGCTGCAACCATCGGAATTGTTTTCAGGAAGACGTGCAAATTCAACCGGGATTTCATAGGCAGCTTTGAAGAGCCTCCTTTAATAGTAACCCGGTTCTTAGGAATTTGACTCTCCCGGAACGCGCGATCCGCGACCCGGTGTACAGTACCGCACATCGCCGGCGGGTCAACGTTGCCAACTTGCGGGCCGATTGTTGAATCGGCCCGGTTTGCGCCGATTTCCAATCGGCGCGCAGGATACCATCCTGCCCCACAGGCAAAGTGCCTCAAATCAGGGCGTAGTGACCTGCGCCAGAGGAGACGACATGGGCGAGATGTCCGGCGGAGTGTTGTCGTCCACCGCTTCTACACCGTAGTAATAAGTGTTGCCCGGCAAAACCGAGCTGTCGACATACGAGAAAGAAGTCGCGTTCAGGGCGATCAGCTTGGTAAGGCTGGTAGGCGACGGCCCCCGGAAGACGAAGAAATACTTAAGGGGCAGGCCGTTGGGCACGAGGGTTTCGGACCAGGTTACCGTTACTTGCGTGCCGGCGGAGTTAGATGTGGCCCCGACGTTCGACGGCGCGTTGGGCAACGGAGGCGTGGTGGCCTGCACCACGGCCGACGCGGGCGATACGTCTCCGTAGATGTCGGTCGCGGTTATCTGGAAATAGTAAGTGGTGTTCGGAGTAAGCGGGGTGTCGGCGAATGTAGTCGCAGTCCGGGTGGCAAGGTTGGTCAGGCTGCCGGGCGACGTCCCCCAGTTAATAGCGTAGCTTGCAATGGGTTGACCATTGGTCGGGAGGATTTCAGACCAGGTCAGCGTGATTTCCGTGGCGGAGTTTACGGTAGCCAGCGGGCTGGACGGCGCGGCGGGTATCGCAGCCGTAGTGCCCTGCCCCGTACCCGGAGGCGATGAGCCCCCGCTTGAGTTTGCCGTTATCGCGAAGTAGTAAGTAGTATTCGGAGAAAGCCCGGTGTCGGTGAACGTAGTCGTAGTCCGGGTGGCCACGTTGGTCAGGCTGCCGGGCGAGGTTCCCCAGTTGATAGTGTAGCTGGTAATTCCATTCGTGTTGTTTTCGGTCCAGGTTACCGTGAGTTGCGTCTCGCCGCTTGGCGCGGACGGCATGGCCGTCACGTTGATCGGCGCGGCGGGCAGCGTAGGCGTAGTGACTTCCGCCGTAGCCGACATGGGCGAGACGTTCGGCGGAGAGGCGTCGTCGGACGCTTCCACCGCGTAGTAGTAAGTGGTGCCCGAAACAACCGTGGTGTCGATGTGCTGTAATGGCGGTGTGGCGGATGCGGTACCCAGCGAGGTCAGGCTGGTGGGTGTGAGCCCCCGGAAGACCGTGTAGCTGGAAATCGACAGGCCATTGGACGGGACGATTTCGGACCAGGTTACGGTCACTGCCAGGGGGGGGCCGTTTGCCGCCACCACGTTGACCGGCGCCGCGGGTAGCGAATTGGTAGTGACGGCTATCTGGTCGGATGGAATCGAGTAATCGTGGGTGCCGGTGGGGCTCGTGTCCGCCGCCACGATCTCGAAATAATAGGTGGTATTGGGGCTCAGGGATGTCGCCGTGTACGTGGCCGCCGTCGCCGTGGCGATCTTGGTCAGGCTGCCGGGCGTGGTGCCCTCGTAGATTTCGTAGAAGGTGATCGGTAAGTCACCAGTCTGGAGGATCTCTTTCCAGGCCAAACCGACCTCGGTGGTGGTATAGGGAGTAGGCTTCCCCCCTACGCTGCTCGGCGGGTTGGGCAGCGGCAGCGTGGCAGCCGAGACGACCGGAGTCATCGGCGCGGCGACTCCCTGTGCCACCGCTACTATGCCGAAGTAATAAGTCGTTCCCGCGGCCAGGGGCAAGTCTTTGAAAGTAGTCGCGGTGGACGGCCTGACTGCGATCTCCTGAAGATTCGACTGCGAGGTCCCGGCATAAACCTGATAACTGCCCAGGCCGGCGGTGCTCGTGGGGGGAGACCAGCTCAGGTCGATCTCCTGGGGCGAAACCACGGTGGCCGCCAGATTAGTCGCCGCGGATACCGACGTTATGAACGTCTGCAAACTCACCGGTTGCGTAAGCGCCGAAGCTTCGTTGGCAAAATTGAAAGCTTGGACCTGGTAGTTATAAAGCGCGCCACTCGTCAGTGAGGAGTCGCTGTAACCCAGTTGAGTCGTAGTGGCGAGAAAGACGCCCGTGCAGGGTTGACCGGCCGCCGGCGGAGTGCAGCGATACAGGTTGTAGCCCGCTACGCCGACGTTGTCGGTGGAATTTTGCCATGAAAGCGACGCCGTGGTGAAGCCGGCCGAGCCGCTGAATTTGGGCGGGACGGACGGCGCAGTGTCGGGCGTCGTGAACAGTTGGTTGTAATAATTGACCCCGGTGTCGGTGAATACGCTTGTGAGATCGGCCGCGGCCGCCAGGGAATTCTCGGTCTGCTGGATGTCGTAATCCGAACATCCCGCTTGGATGGTGCACGTGCAGTTTGCGGCCCCGCCATTGGCAACGGTTCCGCCATACGTTTGTTGCGCGAACATGTACACCGGGAATTGCGGCACCAGATAGAGCATATTCGTGTAATTCGCCAGAGCTTGCGCGGTCTGCATGAAATCTTCGTTCAGCGGCGCCCAGAAGGTGAAGGGCCCTCTGCCGCGGACTATGTCCATGGGTAGAACATTTACTTCCGCGTTCGTTTCGTCCTCCATCCACGCCTGGGTGATGGCGACCGGCTTGCCGGCGGCCGCGGCCATTTGGGCGATGGTCAGGGAGTTATTCAGAAAATTGTCACCCGCGACCGTGCCTATCTGAAGAAGATGGAAATCGATGTAGTCCAAGGGCAGGGCGGTTTCGGCGTTGATGTAGTTAAGCAGGCTGCTGGTCCCGTTCAGTTGCATCCAAGTGCCAAACCCGGCGCCTAATTTAGGGTAAGGGGACACGGTCGCCGTGCTCAGGTAGTTTTTCACGGCGGTGATCTCCGCCTGAACCATCGCCGCGGCGTCCGCCGGATTGTTCAGATTGGTCTGGCCCGTCTGCAAGGCTTCCGTATCCGGTTCGTTCGCCAGCATCAGATAATCCGGCTGCATATACTGTTCGATGGTGGCCGCCATGGTGGCACGCGCCGCTACGTATTCACTCCAGGTGAGCGGGGCGTAGAACGCGTTCATATTGGTCCAACCGGCTGCCGTGTCGTTGGAAAACAGGATCTCGTCGTCGATAATGAGCTTGAGACCGGCGGCCCTGACGGCCTCGGCCACCTGCGTGTAAAAGGTCAGATACGGCTGGTAGGCGGCCTGGCTGCCATAAAAAGGCTCATATAGGACGGGAAACAGGACCGCCACCGACACGGCCTGGACACCTAAGGCCTTGAACCCCTGCAATTGCGGTTGCACGACGGTCTGAAAATAACTGGGGCTGGATATGGAAGCGCCGGTGTTGCTATTGGCCCACTGCAGATTGGCGCCGTAGATCGTGGAGCCGCCGGTGGGGAAGGGTATCGGCGTCCAGGTGGGGGGGGTCGCCAGCACGGTGTTGAACGCCTGCAGATCGCCCTGCAGTTGGCTATACATCGAGGCGCAGTAACTGCCCGCGGGTACGGCTGGCGGCGTCGCCGGCGAGATCACAACGCCTTGCGCATAAACAAGTACGGGCAAGGCCGCAAAAATGGCCCCGATTCGAGCACGCCGGCAAATTAGCATGGTTTTCCCTCCTCCTAGGAAGGCAATGGTGATTTATTGTACGATGCTTCGGGGTTGCGGTCAAATCTTTTAAACATAAAGAAAACTGGCAGGATGGCTAGTACCATAACTACTGAGGAGAGTTGCGCGTGACAGAATTCAATCATATCCACATCCGCGACGGGGAAGACTGGGTTTGCGGGCGCAGCATGGCATTTGAAGACCGCGAGTTGATACGGTGCGAAGCCCGCGACCCGGATGAAGAGGAGTCCTGCCGCCGCTGCGCGGAACAGATTCTGTCGTATTTCGGCGAGGCCATGCACGTGCAGTAGCCGCGCACGTGCAATAGTAGGGATGGGGAGACGCGAGGACCTTTGTTGAAGGAAACGATCCTGGTCGTCGAGGATGGCAGCGCCGTTCGCAACCTGGTTTGCGTGATGCTGGTGCAGAACGGATACCGGGTGCTGGAGGCGCGTGACGGACAGCATGCCCTGCGCGTCTGCGAAACCCACATCGAGATGATCCAACTGGTGTTGACCGATCTGGTGATGCCCAACATGCAAGGCGCGGATCTGGCTGAACGCCTGCGGCGCGCGCGACCGGATTTGCGCATCGTGCTGATGTCGGGCTATACGGATGAGCCGGCGGTACAGCGTCTCGGACGCGACTCGGTGGCGTTCCTGCCGAAGCCGTTCACATCGGCCGAACTGGTGGAGAAGGTCCGGCGGGTTCTGGACGCGCCCTGGAAGGGCCTGCCCGCCGGAATGCGTCCGGATGGCTGAGCCGCGGGTTTTCTCGCTGCGGCAATTCTGGCACAGCCTGGCGGCGGTGGTGCTGGGCAATGCCGCTTACTTCAGCCTGGAACGCTTCCTGCCGCCGGCCGGCCGCCATGTACCCCACCGGATCGATTGGGGACTGGCCATCGACTTTTGGGGCTGCCTGGTCTTTTACTTCCTGCTGGCGCGGGTGAGGTGGTTTCAGCGGCGGTGAAGCGGCAAGGAAGCAGAAGTCAGGAGTCAGGAGTCAGGAGTCAGAAGTCAGAATAAAAGCCACTCCAGCATGCCGTGGCTACTCATGGCGGAGGGCTTGCACGGGATTGATGCGCAGCGCACGGCGGGCCGGTCCGACGGCTGCCGCGAGGCCCACGCCGGAGATCGCCAGCACGGCCGCCACAATCACCACGGGATCGCGGGAACTGGCCTGATAGACGATACTGGCCAGCACATTTGCGCCGGCCATGCCCAGCGCCAGTCCGGCGGCCGCGCCGGCCGCGACCAGCATTCCGGTACGGGCGAAGATCAGCCGCAGGACCTGCGCGGGCCGTGCGCCGATGGCCACGCGCATGCCGATCTCGCGCACGCGCCGCGATACGGTGTACGCCGCCAGGCCGTAGATTCCGGTGATGGAGAGCATCAGCGCCAGCACGCCGAAGGCGCCCAGCGACACCGCGGCGGCGTGCATGGGAAGGTAAACCAGCCCGAGCATCCGATGCAGGCTGCCTACGCCGTAGATGGCCAGATGCGGATCCAGACTTCCGATGGCAGCGCGCATTTCCGCGGCTATTTCAGACTCCGGCCCGCGGGAGCGCGCCATCAGCACGATGGTGGACGAGTAGTTCTGCAGAATCGGAAAGAAGGCCGCCGGCTTGGGGACCTCGGTCAGGGTCTCGTATTTGCCGTCCTCCACGATGGCGACAATTTCAAAGAGCGGTCCGCCGGAACCCCTGCGAAAGCGACGGCCGATGGCGTCGGCCGCGCCAGTCACGCGGCGCGCGAAGGTTTGGTTCACGATCGCCACCAGCGGCGCGTTGGAATTGTCTTGTGGCGTGAACTCGCGTCCCGCCAGAAGGCGCGTCCCCGCGGTTCGGAAGTAGCCGGGAGACACACAATAATAACTCGCCGAGTGCGCATTCTTGGGACGGAAATCGACCGTGCTTTCGGAGTAGACGGCGGTATTGGACTGATCGATGCTCAACGGAACGGAACTGGAGTAAGCAGCCGATTCCACACCCGGCAAGCGCTCCACCGCTTCCAGGGCGCGCTGTTCGAACACGCGGCCTCGATCTTCGTCATAGCCGGCCAGGCCGACATCATAGCCGACGACTGCCGCGCCGTCGGGCTGGAATCCGAGCGGCGTTTGAAACGACCGCATCAGCCCGCGCACCGCGACCAGGCTGGCCGTGACCAGCACGCAGCACAGCGCGATCTGCACCGGCAACAGGACATCGCGGGCGGCCCAGCGCCGGCCGGAGCGCAGCGCAGCCGTTCCCTTCAGGTACAGCGCCGGATCGGCCTTCCAGGCGTGCCGGGCGGAACCGATGCCGAACAGCAGGCCCGTGGCGAGCGCCGCGGCGAAAGCGAAGAGGAAGACGCGCCAGTCCGGAGTGACATCGAACTGCACCGGAAAATCCAGCGGCGCGCGCCACTGGCTGAGAAGCCGCAGCAGGACCACCGCGAGAGCGCAGCCCGCGGCTCCGCCGAGCATGGCGATCCAAAGCGATTCCGTCAGCAACTGGCGCACCAGGCGGCCGCCGCCGGCGCCGATGGAAACGCGGATCGCCAGATCGCGGCCGCGGTCGGCCATGCGCGCGGCCAGCAGGCTGGCGAGGTTCGCGCAGGCGGCCAGCAGAACCAGCGCGGCCAGCAGCATCACGCCTCCGGCAAAGGCGCGGGTGGGCTCGCGTCCCGCCGATCCCATCATGCCGGGTACGCCCAGCGTGAGCCGCATGCCTTCGTTGGAGGTGTATTCGCGCGCCAGTTGCGCTGCGATCACGTTGAGGTTCGCCTCCGCCTGTGGGATGGTGACGCCCGGCTTCAACCGTCCGGCGACCCAGGAGTTGTGGGTGTTCCGCGCCTCCAGCCACGAGTGGCCTTCGATCTGGGGCTGCATGGTCATGGGCACCCAGATCTCGGACCAATAGAAAACCTCGGTGCCATGGAACCCGCGCGGCGCGACGCCCAGCACGGTATAAGGATGGCCGTTGAGGCGGATCTCTTTTCCGGCGATTTGCGGGTCGCCGCCGAAACGGTTCCGCCAGCATGCATAGCCGATGACGGCATACGGGCTGGCGTTGGGATGCGCGTCCTCGGCGGGCGTGAAGAAGCGGCCCAGCGCCGGTTGGATGCCGAGCGACTCGAAGTAGTTCCCGGTTACCAGGTAGCCCCAGACGCGATGCGCGCCGCGGTCGTCGTCGAGCGACAACACCGTGATGCGGTAGGCGAACAGCGATTGGAACACCGAGTTGCGGTCGCGAATGTCGCGATAGTTCGGGAAAGATTGGGCGGGCTGGCCGGAGTTATTGACGAAGTAGACGCGCGCGGCATCCGCGATGGGGAGGGCCTTCAGGACCAGGGCGTTGAGCACGCTGAACACGACGGTGTTCGCGCCGATCCCCAACGCCAGCGACAGCACCGCGACCAGCGTGAACGCGGGACTCTTGCGCAGCACGCGGAAGGCATAGCGGGTGTCTTGCGCGAAGGCTTCCAGCCATCTCCATCCCCACATGTCCCTGCTCCTTTCCATCAACTCTGTAGGGTTCCCCAGGCGGCGCATGGCCGCGTGGCGCGCCTCTTGTTCGTCCGCGCCGGCCGTGCGATTGGCAGCGGTCTGCATGGCGGTGTGGAATTGCAACTCTTCTTGGATTTCGGCGTCGAACTGCCGCGCGCGGCGAAGGAAGCCGATGCGCCGCCACAGTTCACCTCGCCATGCCATTGGTTCACTCTTCCCTACGCGGGCTGGATGACGCCGGCGATCGCGCGCATGACCCTGTCGAATTCGGACATCTCGACGCTCAGTTGTTTCTTGCCCGCGGGAGTCAGCCGATAGAAGCGCGCGCGCCGGTTGTTTTCCGACTGCGCCCAGTCGGCGACGACCCAGCCCTTGATCAGCATGCGCTGCAATGCGGGGTAGAGCGACCCTTCTTCCACTTGCAGAACATCCTGGGACAACTGCTGGATATGTTGCGCGATACCGTAGCCGTGCATCGGCCCCAAGCGGGTGAGGCTGCGCAGGATGAGCATGTAGAGGGTTCCGGGCGGGATTTCGGCGCGGGTGGGTTCTTTTCCCATAGGCGGACTACTGTAGTGTGCATCGGGCGGAGCGCGGTTGTCAAGTGGATGACGCTCGAAAATGCCGGGGGAGCTCTTGGTATTGCGGCAAGTGTCGAATGAGGCGAGGGTACCCTGCTGGTGCTGCTCATCATCTTTATGGCGATCACGCCGCTGGCGCCGACGGGGCTGCGCTCAACCAGGAACCACTCGATGTAAAGGACCTGCTGGGCGGCCGACGGTTCTCTTGCAGAACCGCTCTCGGTCACGTCGTCTTCGTGCGCGAGAAGGGACTGGAGTTTCGCGCAGTCCCAGAAGCGATCGACATCACCAATGGGCGGGACTGAACCGCGTGGCGCCGACGACAGAGTGACGCGTTACCTGGCGGGCGCATTTGGAACAACAGAGGCGTTCGTTATGCGAGTTCGTCCACTCGGCGTCGCAGCTTGCCAACCCAGCATGCGCTATTTCGGGTGTGACGTAATATCCTGGATTCGATACACATCTCCCTCGATCGTGAAATAGAAGCGCCAATCGAGGTTGACGCGAGCCTGCCAAAGGTCGCGCGCTTCATCATACTTCTTGGCCTGGAGTGACGAGTGGCGGAGGTCTCGCTCCAAGAAGCTGAGCTGTTTGTGGAAAGCCTTGCGGACCGCAGCCGGTGCGTCGGCGATGGCCCTGAGAGCACGGTCGGAAAGAGCTACGTGCATCTGGCGAGGCGCTTGGATCTCTTCGCCGTTGCGCGCTGCTTGGCCATGCGTTCAATATATGCGGAGGCTTCGTTCGCCGAGGCAAATGGGCCGTGTGATCGGCCCCTCTTGAAATCTTCAACGCCCTCGGCGATTCCCGCGTCGATGTGCCGGCGCTGCTCAGTGGTGTATTCGTCGTGAGCGCTGGGGAACTTCGAGCTGCCGACTGCGGCTCGGGGCGTGAGAATGATCTTACCGCGGGAAAAGACAGCCTCGACAAGATCGCCGTCTGCGATGCCGGCCTGGGTTCGCATGCGGGTCGGAATAGTGACCTGGCCCTTCTTTTGAATCTTGACGATGGTAGACATCGGTATTTAGGCCGGAACGTCCGGCTCCCTAAAGTGTAGCAGGCTGGTGGAATCCATCGTCCCAGCAATTGGTGCACTGGAGCGTCGCGACGGACCGAAGGCCGGATTCGAAGCCGTCTGCACCGGCAAAAAAAACGGCCCGTCACGGCGCGCGTGTTTGCATAAACCTAGGCCATCCGGTATGTTATGAAAGGTGGGCGAAGTATTGCGGCAAGGCGGACTGGTGGTTACCGCCTACTCCGCGGATCATGCGCCGCCACATGTGCACGTGTTTCGTCGTGGCGAGTATGAGGTTGTTTTGTTCCTCGACGACCCCGTCACCCTACGTGAGATTCGCGGCGATGCTACCGGCAAGGCCGTACGAGCCGCACGACGGTTGGTGGCGGCTCACTTGCAGGAATGCCGGGACGAATGAAACCGCTGTCATGCCTAGATTGAAGGATTTGACTGAACACGAGATCCTGGCGGCCCGCCGGCGCGGCGCGATCGCCATGGCGAACGAACCCCGCGCCTTGGAGGCATGGTACGACCGCCAACACGATGTGATATCCGTGCGGCTTGACAGCGGCCGGCTGGTTTCCGTGCCTCGCGCCAACCTCCAAGAACTATCCAAGGCTCGCCCGGACGTGCTGCAGGAGGTCGAGATATTGGGCCCGGGCTCGGCGATTCACTTTCCCAACGCCGGCGCCGGCTTCACCATCGCATCGCTGGTCCGGGAGCAATATGGTTCGCCAAGCTGGAAACCCTATCAACCCCAAGCGTCCCGACGAGTCGGGACGCGGCACGCTGGGAGCGTGCGCCACTAGCGAAAGTAGTCGAGGGTCAGGCGCAGGCCCTCTTCGAGCGGCACGCGCGGTTCCCAGCCAAGCAGGCGGCGCGCTTTGGAGATGTCCGGCTGGCGCTGCCTGGGGTCGTCTTCCGGCAACGCGCGATTCACGATCGGCGACGAGCTGCCGGTGAGTCGGCGGATCTGCGCGGCGAACTCCCGGATGGTCATTTCATTCGGATTGCCGAGATTCACCGGATAGCGCTCATCGGATTGCATGAGCCGGTAGATGCCGTCCACCAGGTCGCTGACATAGCAGAAGCTGCGCGTCTGCGATCCGTCTCCGAAAATGGTCATGGCTTCGCCGCGCAGGGACTGGTCGATAAACGCGGGCACCACACGGCCGTCATCCAGCTTCATGCGCGGCCCGTAGGTGTTGAAGATGCGCGCGATGTTGGTGCGCAGGCCATAGGTGCGATGGTAGGCCATGGTCAGCGCCTCGGCGAAGCGCTTGCTTTCGTCGTAGCAGGAGCGCGGCCCCACCGGGTTGACGTTGCCCCAATAAGTTTCGCTCTGCGGATGCTCCAGCGGGTCGCCGTAGCATTCCGAAGTGGAAGTAAGCAGGAAACGGGCGTTCTTGGCGCGCGCCAACTCCAGCATATTGCGGGTGCCGGCGCTGCCCACGTCCAGCGTGGCGATCGGGTGCTGCAAATAATCCTTGGGGCTGGCGGGTGACGCCATATTCAACACGGCATCCAGCGGGCCATCGGGCGCGAGCGGCTGCGTGATGTCGTGACGGATGAGCCGGAATTGCGGGTGACCGGCGAGATGCGCCACATTCCGTTCGGAGCCGGTGAGGAAATTGTCAACAGCCACCACTGCGTGGCCCTCCGCCAACAGGCGATCGCACATGTGCGAGCCGATGAATCCGGCGGCTCCCGAAACCAGAATACGCAAGCCAATACCCCGTCAGATTGATTTGCAGCGGACTTCGCGGACCGCTGTGCTACATTCAAAGGTTACCGCATGGTCCACCCATCCTGGCTGGAAATTGCGATCCTGGCGATCCTGTTATGCAGCTCCGGGACGCTTTTCTGGCTCCGCTTCCGCAAGCCGGTGGACGCCATCCTGCGCTCCCGCGACAATCCCGATTTCAAGCTTCGGCCGCTGGCGCCGCGCATCCGGCAATTCGTTTGGGAAGTGCTGCTGCAAGGCAAAGTGATCCGGGAGCGTCCTCTGCCGGGCTTGGCGCACGCCTTCGTCTTCTGGGGTTTTGGCGCGTTCGCGCTGATCACGCTCAACCACATTGCAGCCGGATTCGGATTCCCATTTCTGAGCCGCGAAGGCGGATTCGGCAAAGCCTATTTCGCGTTTGTGGCGGTGTTCGCCGTGCTTGTGGCGGTGTCCATCGCCGGCCTGGCCATCCGCCGTTTCGTGGCGCGCCCGCGCTGGCTGGGCAAAGTAGCGCCGGAATCGGGCATCATCGCGCTGTTAATTTTCATCTTGATGATCACCTATCTGGCCGGGCTGACGATGCACGAAACCAGCACGGCCGCGCGCGCGAACTGGTGGCTGCACACCCTGACGCTGCTGGCGTTTCTACCGCTGATTCCGCACACCAAGCACCTGCACCTGGTGATCAGCCCGGCCACCGTGTTTTTGCGGCGGGACGGCTTCAGCAAGATTCCGCCGCTGGTGGGCGACGAGGATTTCGGGCTGGACACCGGCAAGGACATCACCAAGCTGGACGCGCTGCAAGCTTACTCGTGCGTGGAATGCGGGCGCTGCACGGAGCACTGCCCGGCTTACAACACCGGCAAAACGCTCAACCCGAAAGAGATTATTTTGGGGCTGCGGCATTATCTGAACGAAGAGGGGCCGGGCAACGAGGAGCCGCTGCTGGGCAAACACATTTCGATGGAAGCGGCGTTCCAGTGCACCACCTGCGGCGCCTGCGAGTTCCAGTGCCCGGTGGGTATCCAGCATCTGCCGGTGATTATCGGGCTGCGGCGCGGCGCGGTGAATACGGGCAAGTGGGAAGACGATTATGGCGGCAAGATGTTTCTGGCGATGGAGCGCAACGGCAACTCGCTGGGATTCGCGTCCAGCGAGCGCCTGAAATTCATCGAAAAGAACGAATTGCCGATTTACGACGGCACGCAGGAATATTGCCTGTGGCTGGGCTGCATGGGGTCGTACGATCCGCAGGGCCGGGAGATCGTGCTGTCGCTAGTGCAGGTGTTGCGGTACCTGGGCGTGACGTTCGGCGTGCTGCGCAAGGAGAAGTGCACGGGCGACCCGGTGCGGCGGTTGGGGAACGATCTGCTGTTCCAACAGATGGCGGAGGCGAACATGGAGCAACTGAAGCCGGCCAATCCGTCGGCCAAGGCGGCCAAGCTGCTGTCCATTTGCCCGCATTGCGTGCGCACCATCGGCGAGGATTGGAAAGATTTCGGCGCGGCATTCCAAATCGAGCATCACAGCGAGTTGCTGGCGAGAATGCAAGACAAGCTGCCGCGGCGGGAGGACGGGCGCGAGCGCGTGGTCTTCCACGATCCTTGTTATTTGGGGCGCTATAGCGGCATTTACGACCAGCCGCGGGAGGTGATTGCGCGCTGGGGCGAGGTGCAGGATCCGCCGCGCGCGCGGGAGCGGTCGTTCTGTTGCGGCGCGGGCGGCGGGCAGATGTTCCTGGGCGAGGAGAAGGGCAAGCGCGTCAACGTGGAGCGCGCCACGGAACTGGCGGCCACCGGCGCGGCAGTGGTGGGCACGGCCTGTCCATTCTGCCAGACGATGTTTCGCGATGCGCTGGGGACGCTGAGCCAGACGCCGCCCAAGCTGCTGGACATCGCGCAGATTGCGGCGGCTTCGATCGAATCCGCGGCGGGGCGCGGGATGGTGTAATGCTCAATTGGCCCGCCACAAGAATATGGCGTCAGTGACATCCAGTTTTCGAATGAGCAAGGAGCTGCAGCGTGAGCTGTCGGACGCGGCGGAGCGGACCGGCAAGGGGAAGAACGCAATTATCATTGAGGCGCTGGTAAAGCACCTGCACGCGATGGAACGGTAATCGCTCGCCGAGGAGGCGCGCCGTCAATCGGTGCTTGTTTCCAGGGACGAGCGTGACGCCAACTGGTACGGCCTGGCGGACACGTCGGGATGGAGATGAAGCGAGGCGATGTAGTCATTTGTGCGGCGCCGGGAGACTACGGCAAGCCGAGGCCTGCTGTTGTCGTGCAATCCGACCTTTTCAACGGCACCCACTCAAGCGTGGCCGTGTGCCCGATTACGAGCCATCCGGAGGACGCTCCTTTGTTTCGCATTCTCGTGCCCGCCGGGAGAACGACCGGCCTGAAACGGGAGTCGCAGGTGATGGTCGACAAGGTCATTGCGATCCCGAGGAATAAGATCACGGGCCGCGCCGGGACGCTTCCCGCGAGCGCACTCAAGGAGGTCGACCATGCGCTACCGTCTGTGGCTGGATCTGGCGTGATCGAATGGGTGGCCGCGCAAAATGTTGTTAAGTCGCCCTGGCATCCACGGGTAGGCAACGGCCGCTTGCGGAAGTGCTAAATTGAACGGTATGAAGTATCCGGTTGCCTTGACGCGGACGGAAGAAGGATACAGCGTCTCCTGTCCGGGACTTCCCGGCTGTTGGTCGCAAGGCGCCACCGAAGAGGAAGCGCTGGCGAATATTCGGGACGCCATTCAGGATTACCTGGAGGTGGCGAAGGAGATGGCCGGGGAGCGGAACTTGAGGGAAGTGGAAGTTTCGGCATAGCGCGTGCCGAAGATACCCGGAATCCCGCATCTCCGCGCGGTTAAGGCACTCGAAAAGGCCGGCTTCCTGGTTGCCAGGCAAGGCAAGCACATTTGTCATGACGGACGGCGCCCGGATCCTGACCATCCCAAGGCACGATCCCGTGGATGCGCACACAATGGGGGAATCGTCCGCGACGCCGGACTCACGACCCGGCAGGTCCGCGATTTGCTTTGAACGCCTGTGGGCCTCGGTGCGACTGGAATTCCTTCCGCCTCGATCAGCTCGGGGAACAACTTCGGAAGGATGGGTCCGGAAAAAATGGCAAGATGTTTCTGGCCATGGAGCGCAACGGCAATTCGCTGGGATTCCCATCCAGCGAAGCGCCTGAAATTCAATCGAGAAGAACGAACCGCCGATCTACGATGGCACGCAACAATATTGTTTGTGGCTGGGCTGCATGGGGTCTTACGATCCGCAGGGCCGGAGCGGTCGTTTTCTTGCGACGCGGGCGGCGGGCAGATGTTCCTAGGCGAGGAGAAGGGCAGGCGCGTCAACGTGGAGCGCGCCATGGAACTGGCGGCCACCGACGCGGCGGTGTTGGCACGGCCTGTCCGTTCTGCCAGACGATGTTTCGCGACGCGCTCGGCACGCTGAGCCAGACGCCGCCCAAGCTGCTGGACATCGCGCAGATTGCGGCTTCGGTCGAATCCGCGGCGGGGCGCGGGATGGTATAATCCCGATTGGCGCGCCGTGCGGCTGTGGATGCGGGCGGGCGGTGCCAAATTGCCAGGAAGACCTCAAGCGGGCGCGTAGCTCAATTGGCAGAGCAAGTGACTCTTAATCTCCTCCGATGGTGCTTTCGCCTTCCCTTCCCATCTCGTTTGTTTTCATGTAAGTAGCTGTGTTGCCAGCGGTTTACGTGGAATCGAGCCGGCAACCGTGCGAAGCGGTGAGGCGCGCTGAAACGGCCTGAGTCCCTGCAAAAGTCCCTACATTCTTTGCGGCGCCAAGTAGTGTCTTCACCCGCGACACCGGAGGACGTGTTATGTTTTGGGAAAGCCGCCTAGCCCTGCGGGGCGACCTTTATGAGGGCCAATCAACAAACATCAACAGAATCAACACCGGGACTCTCGGCACAACAGGCGGACGTAATCGCGGCCCTGATGCGCGGCGCCACGGTGACAGACGCAACCAAACAGGCGAACGTCGAGCGGACCACATTCTACCTTTGGCTGAGATCGGACGCCAACTTTCAGGCCGAATTGAACCGGGCGAGACAGGAGCATATGGATGGCATGCGCGCGCAATTGCGGGGGCTGGCGGACACGGCAGTATCGACTGTGCAGCAAATGCTGACCGGAACGGGCGTCCCGGCGGGCGTGCGGCTAAGGGCGGCGCTGGCCGTCCTTCAGAGCATCGGGACGCTCGAACCCGAGCCAATCGGCAAGATAGACCCTGAAAAAATCGAAACCGATCTGTTGATAGATCGGTTGACCTCTTTCCGGTAGCGGCGGGGGGTTGTCATGCAACGGACAGAGGGGGATGGCGCCAATTCAGGTAAAGAGGTACATTATTCGCATGAAGATCGTAATGGCTTTTGTCCTGATGGTTACGGCGTTGGCGATGGCGCACGCGCAAACCCTCACACGGACCGAGATCGACAGCTCTGACACGTTGCAGCAAACCTCCCCAAGGCTGAGGACTCTCTATACTTTCGCCGGCGGCAGCGACGGGGGCGACGTGGAATCCGGGGTGGTGATCGGCAGCGGCGGAGTGCTCTATGGCACGACCTTCAACGGCGGAATTGATGTTTGTTACTCCGGCTGCGGCACGGTGTTCTCGTTGACACCCCCGGCATCGCCAGGCGGCGCATGGACGGAAAGCGTGCTTTACCGCTTCAAGGGTGGTCCCAGTGACGGAACCAATCCCGTGGCCCGCGTGGTGATCGGCAGCGGCGGGGTGCTCTATGGAACCACGAAATACGAATACCCCGGAAACACCTCTGCGCCATGCGGATCTGCGGGTTGCGGCACGGTGTTCTCGTTGACACCCCCGGCATCGCCAGGCGGCGCGTGGACTGAGACGGTGCTCCACACCTTTACGAGCAGCGGCGGGGATGGGGCCTATCCCTGTGCGGGTGTAGTGATCAGCAAGCGCGGGGTGCTGTATGGCACGACCTACGGTGGCGGAACCTCTGGCTATGGCACGGTGTTCTCGTTGACGCCCCCGGCATCGCCAGGGAGCGCGTGGACTGAGACGGTGCTCCATACCTTCACGAGCAGCGGCGGGGATGGGGCCAATCCCATGGCCGGCGTCGTGTTCGGCAAGGGCGGGGTGCTCTATGGCGCGACCCAACTCGGCGGAAATTCCAACTTATGCAATGGGGGCTGCGGCACGGTGTTCTCGTTGACACCCCCGGCATCTCCAGGCCCTTGGACAGAAACCGTGCTTCACGAATTTGCTGGCGGCAGCGACGGAGACGGGGCCACTCCCTCGGCGGGTGTGGTGATCGGCAGCGGCGGAGTGCTCTACGGCGCGACCTCCGGTGGCGGCACCTCTGGCTATGGGACGGTATTCTCGTTGACACCCCCGGCATCGCCAGGCGGCGCGTGGACGGAAAGCGTGCTTTACAGCTTCAAGGGTAGTCCCAGTGACGGCACCAATCCAAACTTGGACGGAGTGGTGATCGGCACGGGTGGGGTGCTTTATGGCGCGACGGTCACCGGCGGAACGGTGCATCCTTCTTGCGGTATCCCAGGTTGCGGCGTGGCATTCCAACTGACTCCGCCGGCATCGCCAGGGGGTGTGTGGACAGAAACCGTGCTTCACGATTTTACTAGTGGCAGCGACGGGGTATCTCCAAATGGCTTGGTGATCGGCAGTGGCGGAATGCTCTATGGCACGACCTACGGTGGTGGCGGGGCTTTGGGTTGGGGCACGGTATTCGCCCTGAAGCCTTGAGCGCTGGCGCAAGCCTGTTGCGCGGGACCAAACTTACGCCTTTCTCTGGGCGCTGCAACGGCCTGCGAACAGGATTTGCCGCACATGGGATTTCTGGTAGAGGTCCCAAGGAGGCACGGTCATGAAATCGGTTTCTCGTCGGACGTTCGCGCTCCTGATCCTCACCAGCGTAGCAGGCTGGGCGCAGCCAGCGCCGATCATGGCCGTGGACGCGGCTATTGGGTCGCCCGCCGCGATCGCCGCAGACGCCAGCGGAAACGTCTATTTCATCAGCAGCAACAACAACCGCGTCTTCAAGGTTGACCAGAATGGCATTCTTACGACGGTCGCTGGGAGCTCGGTCGCTGGGTTCTCGGGAGACGGCGGCCCCGCCGTGAGCGCAGGGTTGAACAATCCGTCTGGCCTTACGGTTGACAAAGCTGGAAACCTCTACATCGCAGACTCCGGCAATGGTCGTGTTCGCATGGTCTCGCCATCGGGTATCATCACCACCGTAGCCGGCAATGGCAGCGAAGTTTATCCCGGCGACGGCGGCCCGGCAACCGATGCAGGGATCAGCCCCGCTGGTCTAGCGATTGACGGCTCGGGCAACCTCTACATTTATGACGAGCAGTCGGCTGCACCACCTGCTTACTCAGCAGTGGTTCGCAAGGTTTCCTTGGCGACTGGCATCATCACCACGGCGGCTGGGGGCTGCCTCCCTCAGGCTTGCGCTTCGTTTCAAAATTTCGGCTTATCAGCAACGGAAATTGAACTTTCGGGAACCGCCATCGCGGCCGACCAGTCCGGTAATCTATATGTTGTGTCAAACATAAGCCTCGAGGTTAGCTATATCTACGAGTTCTCGGGCGGAGTGTTCGTAAACGACTTCTCCGGCATTCTCGGGCCAACAAATGTCGCCGTAGATCATACTGGCAACCTATACATGGTGGACGGCGGCTGTCAGGTCTATGAAGTGTACATCACTGGCTATGTCAACCCATCATATGAACTGAAGCTGGTCGCCGGTAATGGGCAGTGCAGTTATTCGGCGGAGCTTGGCTACTATGACTATTCGGGGGACGGTGGACCCGCAGTCGATGCAGGTATCAGCCCCGCCGCTATTGCCTTCGACGGCGCCGGAAATCTGTACATTGCAGACTCAGCGAACCAACGCATTCGCAAGGTCTCATCTGACAGTGGGATTATTACAACGATTGCCGGCGTGTATGATGGGGTAGGTATCGCTGCTGTGGTGAGCGGCGCGAGCTTCCAACCCGTTGTTGCGCCCAATTCTTGGATCACAATTGAAGGGACGAATCTATCGCCGGTAACAGACACCTGGGCAAGCGCGATTGTCGATGGTAACCTGCCCACGTCGTTGGATGGCGTCAGCGTTAGCGTCGGTGGCCAGCCTGCCTACGTTGGTTACATCAGCCCCAACCAGATCAATGCTGTGGCTCCCAACTTCAGTACGGTGCCTCCCAACGTGGGAACGGAAACGGTGTCGGTGGTAGTAATGAATCCGAGCGGCACTAGTTCGGCAGGCATGGCCGCCACTCAGGCGGCCCAGCCAGCCTTCTTCCAATGGGGTAGCTACGCAGTTGCCACTCATCAGGATTACAGCCTGGCGGTGAAAAACGGCACTTTCTCCGGTCTGACCACCGTGCCGGCCGCGCCAGGCGACGTCATCATTCTCTGGGGCACCGGTTTCGGTCCGACCACCCCATCCGCACCGGTAGGCGTCGAGGTGCCCTCAGGCACCACCTACAACACAGCCAGCCCTGTCACGGTGACCGTGGGCGCTGCGGCGGTTGTCTACGGAGCGGCGTTGGCGCCGGGTTACGCGGGCCTGTACCAAGTCGCGATCCAAATTCCCCCTTCGCTGTCTAATGGCGACTACCCGGTCGTGGCCACCGTCGATGGCGCCCAGTCTCCCGCCGGCGTCCTGATTACGGTCCAGCAGTGAGCCGGCGGACTTTGGAAGATTCGACATCGAAGCCGCAACAATCGAGAGACATGATGGCCGGCGGGCAAGTTTGCTGTGTGCCCGGTTTATTCAGCGCCCCGCTCACACTGCCCGCGTCCGAACCCGCGCCCCGATCCCGAATCTCCACGCTTGCGTTAAAATGGGTGTCTGAAAACGAAAAGCCCGGCGCGGGGGCCGGGGCTTCTCGATGCGGACCTAGACTAGACACCCCCATCGTAAGCCCTTCCGCGCGCCGTGCGCAAGAGCGCGATGGCCGAACGCCCAAGACTTCCAAAACTTCCGCTCATCGTCCAGGCAGCTATCGATGACGCTCGCGAAGAGGCAGTGCGGGTGCTCGCCGGTTCGAGGATGCTGTTTGATGAAACCACGGTTGATCCTATCAGCCCACTATTTCAGGCAGAGCCAAAACCAGCAGCCTTCATGCACCATCTCCGCGTATACGCCAAGACGCTGTTCAACGCAGAGGCGATGTTTTACCGCAAGTGTGCCAAGGATGGAACTGAACTGCGGGATTGGCTAATAGACCTAGCACCATGTGCCAAATCCGATATCCTTCGCAGATTGCAGCCATTCACAGCCATCCACGACTTTCATTGCACAGCGGAGCAGCGTTCTGAGGCGATAGATGACGCGCTACGCGAGTGTGTTAAACTCCAAACCCTGCTGTTTTCAGGAGACAAAATCAGCATCCCTGAAGAAGACCAGCATCCCCAAGACATTCCAGCGCCGGGGCCCGAAGGCGTCGGACCGGACATCAAGGCCGAGCGAAAAAAGCTCCGCGACGACTATAAAGCCGAGTGCAAGCTGTGCGGCGAGCAAGTGAATCACCCAATCATCGCCCACGGCTCGAATCCGCGCTGGCATAGCCGTACGCAAATTGATAAGTGGCTCGCCTGCGATTTGAGGTACAACGGCGAGCATGATCGCCTAATCCGACGCTTTCTCACGAGCGAAACCAAACGGCTGCGAGAGACGCGCCTCAAGAAGCTCCACGCATAAGATTTTCCCGCATTCCTACACGTTTCCCACATTTTCCCTGCTTGCGCCCCACAATGTAGGGCACGTAATGATGCGGACGTGAGCGAACAATACCTGAAAAACAAGCGAGAGGCCGCCAGATACTTGGGCGTCTCTCTGGGATCGCTGGAACGCCTGATGCGGTCCGGCTTGGCGTACATCCGCGTGGGCAACCTGGTGCGCTTCCGCCCGGAGGATCTCGCGGACTATATCGAACGGCGACGGATCCAGCGCCCTGAGGGCGCCGCATGACACCTGAGGCGGCACTCGCGGCCGGCATGTCCATCATTCCGTGCGGGCCTAACAAAAAGCCGGTTATCCCCACCTGGAAACCGTACCAGACCCAGCGGCCCACTGATGCGGAATTCTCTGCCTGGTCGCGGCTGAAGCCGGCCACGTGGGCGATTGTGACGGGCGCGCTATCGCACAGGATCACGCTGGACTTTGACGGCGAGCGAGGGCGCGAAACCCTGCAACGGCTTGGCCTGAAGCCACACCGCATGACGCCATCGGGCGGCTTTCACGTGGATTTTGAGCACCCTGGCTGGCCTGTTCCGACAGTCAACAGTAAGACGGACGGCGGGCTGAAAAAGCGCTGGCCTGGCCTCGATATTCGGGGGGATGGCGGCTACGCGTGCTTTAGCGGCCATGCGGGCGGCGGCGAGTATACATGGCTGCGCGACCCGAAGCCGGATGACTTCGGCAGTCTGCCGGCGGACCTCCGCGAGTTTCTCAAGTTGCGGAAGCCATCACCCGCGGCGCCCGAACAGCGGACAAATGGCAAGCCTCATGCGCATCCCGCAAACGGCCGGGTAGACGCCGAGCGCTTGATCCGGGCGGCGCTCGACCGGGCACGCAGTGAAGGCCGCAATAATTGCGGGCTGTGGCTTGCGACACAGTTGCGCGATAACGGGTACAGCCAGCCCGAGGCCGAGGGCGCCATGCGGAACTATCGCGGACGCGTGGCGGCCAGCAACACAAAGGGCGAGCGCGAAGCCTACACCGAGGCCGAAATGCGGGCGACGCTGAAAGAAGCATACAGCCGGCCAGCGCGGGAACCGTGGGAGCGGAAGGCGGCGCCAAAGGCGGCGGCGCCCAATGCCAACAGACAACAACACTCGGACCCGCGGCAATCGCCGGCCGGAGTGCCAAACCTCATAGCCCACCCGTTCAACGATTACGGCAACGCCCAGCGGGTAATAGCGGTGCACGGCCAAAGCCTTCGATACTGCCATGGTTTCAGAAAATGGCTTGTCCTGGACGGGCGGTGCTGGGCCATTGATGACGGCGAGCGCTCGCGCGATTTGTCCCAAAACACCATTCTGGAATTCGCGCGGCAAGCCCTGGCCGGAAAAAATGAAGCCGCGGCGAAGTTTGCGGCGAGTTGCCTGAACTCGCAACGCATCACGAACGCGCTACGCGAAGCACAGCCCCATCTGTCGATCCGGCCGGCGGACCTCGACACCCACCCGGACCTGTTGAACTTCATGAATGGCACTGTGGATCTGAAAACCGGCCGCTTGATGTCACACAGCCCAGAGCATTTCATCACCAAACTGGTGCATCACGATTACCGGCCGGAGGCCACGTGTCCCACATTCCGTGCGTTTCTGGAGCGCATCACAGGCGGCGGCCCGGATGCAAGTGAGGCCGCGCTTGAGCGAAGCCATCGGCTGATTCGATATTTGCAAAAGGCCTTCGGATACAGCCTGACTGGGCACACTATCGCTAAGGCCGTGTTCCTGCTTTACGGCCGTGGCGACAACGGCAAAAGCACGTTACTGACCTTGTTCCTGGCGCTGCTCGTGGAGTACGCGGTCTTGCTGCAGATAGACACTCTCATGGTCCGCCAGGAGTCGAATAACACTCAGGCGGACCTGGCGGACCTCCGCGGCGCCCGGTTTGTCATGACCTCGGAAACCGAGGAAGGCCAGCGGCTCGCCGAGGGCAAGCTTAAGCGGATCACTCAGGGCATGGGCCGAATTAAAGCCACGCGCAAGTATGAAAACCCCGTTGAGTTTCCCGAGTCTCACAAGCTCTGGATTGATGCGAACCACTTGCCCATTGTGCGCGGAACCGATAACGCCATCTGGAACCGGCTGCACCCTGTTCCTTTCGGTGTGACGGTTCCGAAGGACGAACAGGACCCGGAGCTGCCCCTAAAACTCTTGGCGGAAGCCGAGGGCATTCTCGCGTGGGCGGTTGCGGGCGCCGTGCGATGGTATGCCGAAGGACTGGGCAAACCTTCCGACGTGCAACAGGCCGGCGAGTCGTGGCGGGCGCAGTCAGACCATATCGGGCGATTCCTTCAAGAAACCTGCATCACCGGCGAGTACGCGCAAGCGAAAGCGCGGCAGTTGTATCACGCCTACAAGGCATGGACGGAAGAAACAGGCGAGCACCCGGTTACGGAAACCGCATTCGGGCTGCGAATCGTGGAGAACTTCCCTAAGAAGCATACAAAGGCTGGCACGGTCTACGAAGGAATTGGGTTGAAAACCGATGGAAAGATGACGGGTGACGGGTTGTGACGACACTTTCCCAAAACTTTTCTTGCTGTTCCTATATGGGAACTTTTGGAGAAAACACGTCAAAACCCGTCACCAGGTGTAATCCGTCACCGCGCGCCGCCGGAACGATAGCGCAACAAACGGTCTACGGGCGCGCCGCGGGAGGCCGGGCATGAGCGGCAAGGCGGCGAAGTCTAGGCGGCATTTCAGCGAACGGGCAGCAAGCCCGAGGGATTGCCTGCGAACGCGGCAGGCCCCGGCCGACTGCCCGACGTGCGGGGCCGCGGGCGTTACAATGCGGCATACGCCATTGCGCCAGACTGGAACCGGATGCGCGAACTGCTGTCCATGCTGCCGGCTACCGGGACAGTTGGGCGATTGTCTCCTGGACAGGCGGGAGGCGGAGCGATGAACGGCGCCCGGCAATCGGCGCGGCCAGAATTCCCAAGACGGACGGGGGGCAGCACACCATACCCGACTGCCCGGCAGTTGCGCCAGGGGCAGCCAGCGAGCGCTGGGAGGTGTTCTGCGCATGACGCGAAAGAGCGCGCGTGGCCCAAGATGGCCGAGTCTTCGTCATGCAAGGGAACCGTTACATGACGGACGCCTTGCGCGCGGCGCCCTGTATCGCGCGCCGGCTCTCAGGGGGAAGCTGTGCGAAGTACAATTCCAACGCGTCTTCAACAATCTGCCAAGCGGGACGGCTTTCAACGGATGCCATCACCTTCAGTCGGTTCCGCACGGCAGGCCGGATCGTTACGAGCAACTTCGGATAGTCCCGGATGCGTTCCGGCTCACCTTTTTTACCTGAACCCTCGGGGGGCCGTCCCAGGCGTTTGCTCTGTTTCTCGCTCATCAACAAAATTATATAACAAACCTCTTGTACTTTGCTATATAACAAAGTACAATGAAGTCATGAGGGCAATCGGCTACGTCAGAGTGAGCACAGAGAAGCAAGCGGATTTCGGCGTTTCGCTGGAAGCGCAGACGGCGAAGGTTCAGGCTATGGCCGTGGTGCAAGGCGCGGAACTGGCGGAAATCATCATTGACGCGGGCGAGTCCGCGAAGTCCCTGAACCGTCCGGGCATGGCGCGGCTTCTTTCCCTGGTGGACGCCGGCGCGGTGGATACCGTCATCATTGCGAAGCTGGACCGGCTTACCCGAAGCGTGAAGGACCTTGCCGAACTGTTGGAGCGGTTCACAAGGCGCGGCGTGTCCCTGGTGAGCGTGGCCGATTCCCTCGACACGCGGAGCGCGGCCGGCCGACTGGTGCTCAATATCATGGTTTCCGTTTCCCAGTGGGAGCGGGAAGCTATCGGGGAACGGACGCGGGACGCCATGCACCACAAGCGGGCGAACGGTGAGCGGGTGGGGACGGTCCCCTTCGGGTACCACACGGCCGCGGACGGTTTGCACCTTGAACCGGACCCGGCGGAGCAAGGTATCCTGTCCCGCATCCGGGGACTGAAGGCGGCGGGCCGCACCACCCGGCAGATTGCGGACGAACTGAACCGGCAGGGCTTCACCACCCGGCGCGGGACGGCATGGCGGTTTCAGTATGTGGCGGAAGCACTCCGGGCGGCATAGGTGGGCGGCATGGGGTTTTGTAGGTTTTGTAGGTGCGGTATGACGGGAAGCGCCAAGATTTGAGCGTGGTGGCGTTTCAGTATGCGGCGGGCCGCATGAAACTCGGTGAGGTATTAGGATCTAAACCATGAGCTGGTATCTCGCAAACGAAAACAAGATTCTCGATCAGTTCGCTTCAGGACAAGGGCTCAGCGATCTAAGGAGAGAGATTGAGGCCAACAGATTTCCCGCTCTCCAAGACTTTATCGATGAAGGCGTGACAACGAATATCACGCTGTGCATTGAACAACTGAACCAACTTGTCCAAAAGACCCGTGACGAGAGCGTTAGGGTCACAGCAAAAGGACTCGCCAAGCTGATGCGCGGCCAAATGGTGGCAATCATCACGCAGGGGTTTGGATACGAAGAAGACGAAGAGGAAGGCGAAGCCGGCGAGTCTCTCAATAGCCCACCGGAATCCGCTAAGCCCATCAAGCCAGTGGCACGCAAGGCGAAGAAGAAGGCGGCGCCGAAGAAGAAGCCAGCCGCGCGCAAGGCAAAGAGAAAGGCAGCACCGAAGGGGGATCGGGCATGGTTCGAGCGGAAGGTGGCCGAACTGAAAGCAGAACTGGAGAAGTTGCCGGCGGACCGGCAAGAGCAACTGAGGCCCGAACTGGAAGACATAGGGGACCGGAAGCATTGACGGCGGGGCGGACTGCTGAATCGTTTGGTGGGAGCGGGAGCGTTGACCGGGAACGCAACGGTCCACGAAGACGGCGGAGCGGCGCTGGAACCGGCGGTAGGTGGCGGTTCCAGAAATTCACCGCAGTATCGGCACTGATTAGCTTCTGCCGGAATCTTCACAGCACAGAAGGGACAACGCTTTGTTGCCTCTGGCACAACGAGTGGCGCCGTGTGAACGCGATTTGCAGGCTCAGGGTCCGCATGATCGTCAGTTGAGGAGACCAGGAATCACAGCCCTCTAACGGTAGGCCGTGGGCGACGCCCTCCGTGACAGCCGTTTTCAGTTTCGCGGGAATGTTTCAGAATATTTCACCGATCCATTTGGCGGACCACATCTTTCCAGAATGTTTCAGTTGTTTGCCCGCGTGTCCACCTCAAGCCGGGCAGCAAACGCCGCAAACACCGGTAGTGGAACATAAAGGAAACGTGACACATTTGACGGCGGATTGGAGCCTAAGTGCTGCATCGTGAGCCACTTTCAGCGTGCAACGGTTGAACTGGTTTTGTTGCACATTGTGCAACGGCGTCCGCGTGTCACAGAAGTGCCATCCGGACCCATAGGGTTGGCCATGGTGGGCCGGCAAGACAAGCCTAAGGGCGCGGGACGTTCCGGATTTGGCTTGCGCCGGCGCGGAAGTGGGGTCTACGATGTCACGGAGGCGCCCCGCGACGGCCTACCGGGTAGGGTGCACGGATGTGAATCGCGCCCACTGGAGGCAAACATGCTAACTCTTCTTACGGAACATGATGTTTCAAAGCAGCTCCGCGTGAGCCTCGGATCGCTGCGGAGATGGCGTATGATCCGCCAGGGTCCGCCTTTCTTCAAAGTCGGTCCGCTGGTCCGCTACCGGCCGGAGGACGTCGAAACCTGGCTTTCAGCCCAACCTACGGGCGGCGGCGCCCAGTCCCAAAGGAAAGCCGCAACCGACCGCTTGTCAGCATAACCGAAGCAGTTTAGAGTATATCCATGCGGCAATCCGAGATCAAACAGTTCACGTCCTGGCTTGGGAAGCGTTCGTACAAGGCGCGTGTGGAGCGTTTCGGGTTAGAGCGGATTCAGGAGATCGCTCGCGAGAATGGAAAGCGCGGCGGGCGGCCAAAGGGCAGCGGCAAGAAGCAGTCGAAGAAAGGCGGTAAAGCGGATGTCCCTCTACAAGCGCGGGGAGGTTTACTGGTACGAATTCCGATTCAACGGCGCACGGGTCCAGGAAAGCGCGCAAACCGGCAACAAAGACGCGGCGCGGCAGATAGAGGCCGCGCATCGGGTCCGGTTGGCGAAGGGCGAAGCTGGAATCAAAGACCGGGTGCGCGTACCCACACTCGCGGACTTCGCGCCGCGCTTTGAAGCGGCGATTGAGACGCTCTGCGGAGACAAGCCGGCCACCGTCGTTTTCTACAAAAAAGAAATGCGGCGGCTGTTGGCGGACGGCGAGCTATCGCCCGCGCGGCTCGACGCCATTGACGAAGCCCTGATTGACGGCTACAAGCAACGACGCGCCCGGCAACCATCACGGCGCGGCCGACCGCTTTCGGTTGCCTCGATTAACCGCGAGCTGGCGACACTGCGGCGCCTGCTGAGGCTGGCGCAAGAGTGGCGGCTGTTGGATCGCATCCCACGTATCCGGCTGTTACGCGGGGAGCACAACCGTGAATTCGTTCTAAGCCACGCAGTTGAACCGAGGTACCTGGCGACGGCGCCTCAACCACTTCGGGACGTGGCGGTTCTGATACTGGAAACAGGCGTCCGGCCCGGTGAGGCTGTGGGCTTGCAGTGGCCGGACGTGCGCCTACAGACGGCGGTCCACGCGAAGCATGGCTATATCGTCATCCGCGGCGGGAAGTCGCGCAACGCGAAACGCAATCTCCGGCTGACCGCACGCGCGGCCGACGTGTTGAAGGCGCGAAAGGCCACCACCAAATCCGCCTGGGTCTTCCCCGGAGAAACCGACGCGGCGGCGTTCCTGGTGTCATCCCTCGATCACCAGCACGACGACGTGCGGACGGCTCTGAAAATGCCCGCTGATTTCGTGATACATTCGTTGAGGCACACCATGTTAACCCGGTTGGGCGAGGCAGGCGCGGACGCTTTCAGCATCATGAAGATTGCAGGCCACAGCAGCGTGACGGTATCGCAGCGGTACGTACACCCAACACCGGAAGGCATGGACCGGGCCTTTGATCGGCTCGAAAGTCACAACGCCGAGAAGTATGGGCAGGTTGAGGCGGAAGCCAAAGCGGAAGCGGCGGGCGGCTCCAGGGTCCCTGCAAATTTCACTACAGTGAAAAAGACGCGTTCCGCAAAATCGCCTCAAGTAGTTGTTTTTAAAGGTACGGGCGCGTAGCTCAATTGGCAGAGCAAGTGACTCTTAATCACTAGGTTGTAGGTTCGATTCCTACCGCGCTCACCAGCAGAATCAATAGATTGCCGATCAATTTGCTTTAGCCTGCGCATGCTTGACAGCAACCGGGTTCATCTTGCGCGATGCGCCAGGCATGCTCCGGGCTGCTTCTGGGCTGCCGGCCGCGCCGGTTCCGGTGTTCAGGACGCCGAGGCTTTCTTGAGAGCAACGGCATTCATGCAATACCGCAGGCCGCTGGGTGGGGGACCGTCCGGGAATACGTGGCCGAGATGCGCGTCGCAGGTGTTGCAGATGGTTTCTACCCGTTTCAGGAAGGCGGGTCCGTCAAAACGGTAGGCAATTGTATTGACTGCCACCGGCTGCGTGAATGAGGGCCAACCTGTGCCGGACTCGAATTTCTCCGAAGCATCAAAAAGAACGGTTCCGCAGCAGAGGCAGGAATAGATTCCGGGCTCAAACCGCCCGCACATCTGCGAACTGAAGGCACGCTCGGTACCCGCTTCGCGGGTTACGCGATAAGCCTCCGGGCCGAGTTGCCGGCGCCACTCCGCGTCCGTCTTGACGACCTTACGATCCGGGGCAGGGTTGCCGGTCTTGGCAAGGTTGAGCACGTCAGGCCAATGCAGCATGAATATATCTTACCGATGATTCGGGAACAGTGACGAGGCTCGGGAATACGGCGGCGCTTCGCGTATCCGCGCGCGCCGGTCCGAACTTGCGGCGCTCACGAAGGGCCACGGTTGGTGGATGTGCGTGGTACTATCTTCAAGAGCCCAATATGAGCGTCGAAATCAAGCGCTGTTTCTTCTGACACGACATCCAGGCGCAGGCCGTGAGCCTGAAAGAGAGCATCGAAGGCCAACTGAAGATTCCCACTCGCATCCGTCTGGGCGGGCCAGGCGCGCTGGACGTTTTCGTTGACGGGCAGAAAATCTATTCCAAGAAGCAGACTGGCCGGCTACCGACCGCGGACGAGATCATTGAGTTGATTCGCGACCGCAAGTGAGGGATGCTGCCCGGCTGTGCGCTGCGCCTGTCCGCGGTGGCGGCGCTGGCCGATGGGCCCTGCTTCCGGCTTTCTGTAATAATCTCAATATGGATGGGCCGCTTTGCGTTCTGGCCGATGCTCCCCGGCAATACCAGGCTCTGCTCGAAGTGTCGCAGTCGGTAGCCTCCCACCGCGATTTGGCCGCGCTGTTCCGGGATCTTGTGGAGCGTCTCCCGCGCGTGGTCAGCTTCGATTCGCTGTGGCTGGTGCTGCACGATCCCGCGCGCAACCGCATGCGGCTGCACGTGCTGGAAGGGCCCACGCGCGAGGCCGCCGAGGAAAGCGCCTGGCCGCTGGAAAGACCCATGGAGGAATCGCCCAGCGGGCTGGTGTGGAGCACGCAGGCGGCGCTGGTGGTCTTCAACCTCGCCGGGGACCCGCGTTATCCGCAGGCTTTTCAGATGTTGCTGGACAACGGCGTCCGTTCGTGTTGCATCCTGCCGCTGACCACGGCGCACCGGCGTTTGGGCGCAGTGGGTTTTGGCTATGCCCTGCCGCACGACTATTCCGAGGCGGATGTCGAGTTCCTGGGACAAGTGGCCCGCCAAATCGCCGTGGCGGTGGACAATGTTCTGGCCCACGAGGAGGCTTGCGAACTGCAGGCCGCGTTGGCCGAGGAACGCGACCGCCTCCGGCTGCTGCTGGACCTGAACAATACGCTGGCGCCGAATCTGAATCTGCGGGAGCTTTTGCGCGCCGTATCCTCCAACGTGAGGCGGGCGATGCGCTGCGATTACACCAGCGTGATCCTGCCGGAACCGGATGGCGTGCTGCTGCGGATTTATGCGCGGGATTTGTCCGAGCTGCCGGAGCCTCTGGCTGAAGAACTGTTGGTGCCGCGGGCAGGCACGCCGGCGGGCATCGTCCTCGAAACGGGCAAGGTGCTGGTGCTGGATGCGGACGAGCTCGCGCGCTTCGATCCGAAGATCAATCCCACGCTGGCATTGGGGTTGAAGTCGGCGTGTTTTCTGCCGCTCGTGGCGCGCGAGCGGCTGCTCGGCACGCTGAATGTCGGCCGGTTTCCGGAGCGGGCGTTCACCCAGGACGATGTGGACTTTCTGCGGCAAGTGGCCAGTCAGGTAGCGCTGGCGGCCGACAATGCGCTGGACTACTATCAGGTGGCGGAATCCAGACAGCGGCTGGCCGAGGAGCGCGTCTATCTGAACGAGGAGATCCGCAGCGGGCAAAACTTCGAGGAGATTGTCGGCTCCAGCGCGGCGCTCAAAAACGTTCTGAAGCAAGTGGCCATCGTGGCGCCGACGGATTCCACCGTCCTGATTCTGGGCGAGACCGGCACCGGAAAGGAACTCATCGCGCGGGCCATCCACAATGTGAGCGCGCGCCGCGACCACACTTTCGTGAAAGTGAATTGCGCCGCCATTCCGCTGGGGCTGCTCGAAAGCGAATTGTTCGGCCATGAGAAAGGCGCGTTCACGGGCGCCATCGCGCGCAAGACCGGGCGCTTCGAAGTGGCGCACCAGGGCACTTTGTTCCTGGACGAGGTGGGCGATATTCCGCCGGAGCTGCAGCCCAAGCTGTTGCGGGTCTTGCAGGAGCAGGAGTTCGAGCGGCTGGGCAGCACGCACACCATCAAGGTCAATGTCAGGTTGGTCGCGGCTACCAGCCGCGATCTGCCGGCCATGGTGGAGCAGCGGGAGTTTCGCGGCGACTTATACTATCGCCTGAACATTTTTCCGCTGGTGGTGCCGCCGCTGCGCGATCGTAGTGACGACATCCCGCCGCTGGTGGAATACTTCGTGGCGCGTTTCGCGGAGCGCCTGGGCCGCAAGATCAGCCGGGTGGACCGGCAGACCATGGAACTGCTGGAAGCTTATCACTGGCCCGGAAACATCCGGGAGTTGCAGAATGTGATCGAACGGAGCGTCATTCTGGCGGTGGGCGGCACGCTGCACATCGACCCGGGCGCCCTAGAGACTGCCGGATCGAGCAAAACACGCCCTGCCGGGGATGTTCTGCGACAGAACGAAAAGGAATCGATCGAGGCGGCTTTGGCCGAGACCAAGGGGCGGGTGGCCGGAGCACATGGCGCCGCGGCGCGGCTGCGTGTGCCGGCGTCCACGCTCGAATCCAAGATCCGCGCGCTGAAGATCGACAAGTTCAGGTTCCGTTCGTGAGGTTCAAGGGGCCGAATTTGGCGGGCGGTCCCGGGACCTGCTAGCGGCCTCGCTGAGCCGGCTGATTTCATTGCGGGCTTGCGGGTAGTGCCTGAAAGGTGCGTTGGCTTTTTTCGGCAGGGGTTGACGGGCATGGCCGAGTGTGCTGAGGTGCATGGGTCATAGCGGATCGCAGCTCAGCCCATCGACAGTCCTTCGGCATTTAAGATGCGTGGCAGAGCCGGGAAGCCGTACAGCGTATCGTTTTGAGTCCGTACTGAGTGCGAGCTTCGCCCGACTTCGGACCTCGGGGGGATAATCGGCAGTCGGATGTTGATCTTCCCTCGTGAGTATGTCCCACGTGATGTCGGTATCCGTTCCGCAGAGCAATATGGTTTCCGTGCTCAAGGTTGGATCTGGTTTCAGTTCTACCTTTTGGCAGAGCTTTATCTCGCCAATATCCCAACTGCCGGGGCGTATTTTGCCTACCGCCAAGTTCCCTTCCTCTACGGTTACCGGCAGGTCTTCGATGTGGCTACAGGCGCACATGGCCAGCATTCCCGCTGAAACCATCGCCTGAAGCGTGCGCATGGGCGGAAGTATAGCACGGCGCGTCCGCCATTAGAGTTCAATGGTTTCAAATTTGGCAAGCGCCGATTGAATCTCGGAGTCAGGAAGCCACTGAAAATGATTGGACGGCGTTATAGTTGCCGCCCTGATCTTTCCGCCAACGTCCGCGCAATGGGCTTCATCGAATTGCATAGCTTCGGGACGCCTGCACACGGCCAAGTACGAAGCTGCTATTTGTAGGGCATCAGCCAGAGAACGCGCGGCTGGCGGGGTCCTTACCGTGCGATGAAGGCGAAATACTCTTCGGTTGAAGTTTATATCTTGGTCGTGAAATAAACCCAGAGCAATAGGCTTCGATAGGTATCCGAACGGTGTGCCAATTGTGATGTCCTGGCGTCCCACTGCTGGTTCCATTAGCTGCTGAGAATGCTGCCTGAACATGATATAACCGTAGTCTGGCGTGCCGTTAAAGTAACCGCCAAAAAAGGCCCATGCAATAATGTCTGGATCGTCATCGGCCTGTTTTTTGCCAAGGGTCAGGGGTAACTTTAGATCGGCGTGCGTGTTGATGGCCGCCTGAAGCGATGCGTTCACGCTATCCGCAATCGCTTTCATGTACGATACAAGATCGGCATGACTGGCAGTCGATGTGTCTGCTGTCGCGCGGTCAGTTTCCTTGATAAAGTCAAACAGTATCTCATTGCTATCGTCGTCGCGCCCCAGTTGGAAGCTGGCAGCTAGGCCATATGCCAAAGTGGCAGATCCAGGCTCGCCAACTGGAAATATCTTCTGTGCGGACAGGCTATGAACATTTCCCTTGTTGTCCTTTTTCATGCCATCCGCTGCTACAAGAAAACCTTCAGTTGTGTAGATGAACTGTATAGCGGTCATTGCTCCCGATCCGTAGTAAGTTTTGGTGCAGCCCGCATAGAGTGATCCGTGGTCCGTTATCCACATAGCGCCTTTCCGGGGCGTATGGTATACTTGCCCCTAAGGGCACACCATCAACCCCTGGAAAGGCGAACGCCAACGCGCCGCCAAGCATCGACGGCGTTCAGCCGACCATCAGGATTCGGATTTTAGGCGAGCGTTTTTTTTTGCTCGCCTAATCCTACCCCAATAACTCGTTGATTGTCTATGCGAGTAGTTCCTTAAGATCCCAGATGTGATCCGTAATGCCCGCTTCCATCGCCGGGGTGATGCGGATGGTGGTGTGAATCCGGCAGAAGTTGTAGAACGCAAACCACAGGCAATAGGCGCTCCACAGGTTGTCCCACTTCTTGCTGAAGGCGTTCGTTAGCCGCGTCATGCGGCGCATCTGCATGCGGATGGTGAGATTCTGGCGCTCGACATGCGACGTGCAAATCCGCTTCTTATCCGGGTTGCCAATGACTGGGACCTTCTCCGAACTGATGACTTCTGCGGGACTGTACCGGCGCTCATCTTCGGGATTCGTGCCATAGACCTTGATGTGCATGGCGTAATCGCAACGGTCGCTTAGCGTGGTGGTGATTGCCGAAACGTAGGGCTGGAATCCGTCGGTGGTGATCTGGAAACGTTGGCCCGGCGCGGTCGCGTGGCGCAAGCCTTCAATGAAAATATCTGTGGTGGCCTGATTGCGGCGACCGAGAGCGAAGTTGAGCACCAGCTTGGAATGGCGCTCCATCGCCACGTAGCAATAGGCATCGCCCTCGGAATCGTCATCCTTCTCGGTGGGCAGCTTGTGGGCTTCCTTCTTCGCCACGTATCCCCAGATCTCATCGGCCTGGACATCCTTGACCGCGACGTTAACCACCAGCCGCGCCATGACCTTTTCGCAGCGTTCCCCGGCCAGCACCAGGGCCTTCATGATTGTATTGCCATCCACGCCGGTAATCCGCATCGTGGAGCGGATCGAGTTGCCTTCCAACAGGAGTTTGAGAGCGATGAGCATTTTTTCCTCGGATATGTACATCTCGCCAAGGGTGAGGCGATGGGCTTCGGTATAGGTCTTGTGGCACTGCGGGCAGCGAAACCGGCGCAAACCGTTGCGGTGCGTTCCAAAGCGTTGACACTTCATATCGCAGGCTTCGCAAGTCATTGAAATCTGAGGTTTTGTTGCGCTCTTCATACCTAAAATTATACAACAAGCGTGCGTAGTTTGCGCACATTTATTTTGACTTTATTGCTTGCATTTTCAATGATTTACGGGTTAACTTTAGATGGTCAATTAAGAAACGGCGAAGCTGCCCCCGCCTGCCGCGCCGTTCGCGTGTGGAGCACGCCTATGGCTGGAAACGCAGGATCAGAAGCGGCGGAACGGATTCTCAACGCCAGAGTGGAAAGGGCCAATCTGCTGGCATGGGAGTCGCGAAAAGCGGAAATTCTTAGGGCCGACGGCCCTCTCTTTTTTCAGGCAATGGCCGACGAGTTGAGATGCAACGTTGAAGCCTTCAACCTACGCTTGGGACTGACTGGCAGCGAAGCGCTCACCTATCGACACAACGATGGTGATGTGATGCTCGGAAAACGGTACACCCCGATCCTAATACGGAAGGTGCTGTACAACAGGCCCGCGCCCAATCAGGTCAAGGTGAGCACGCAAGTGTTCCGCCGCAAGAAAAAAACCGTCACCGAATGGATTTGGAGCTTGGACAAGGAACCTGGAAAGGATCTCTTGTTGGATGACAGGACGTTCGTGGAGTGCGCGCACGTCTTGTTCGATGACATCCCGGAGCTATTCGTCTGACTTAGTTTTGCGCGGCCTGCCCCCGGCGCGGGTTTTGCGGCGCGCGGCGAGCTGGCGGAAGTACTCCGGCCCGCGCTTCGCCATTGTGCTACCGCCCTTGCGTCCCATGACGGCGGCGGCGCTCATGCGCTGTTGGCCGATGAGGTCGTCCACCAGGGCGAGCGCCGCGCGGAGGTTCTCACGGGAACAGGCCGTGCGGTTTTGGGGAAGGTCCGGCGTGGTTTCGAGAATCAAATCGGTATCGACGATCAGGTTGCGGAGGGCTTGCAGCGAACGGCGGTCGAATGGCATGCTTTCAGCGTAAAGCCGGTTTCGGCCCGTTGCAAGCGTTCGCTGTTTTTCGATCAACGCACCTTTCAGGCACTACCGGCTTGCGCGACATCCCTTTTCGCGGTACGGTAGAGGAGATAGGGACCGTCTCCACCGACCAGTCGCGCCTGCGGTCGCGTCGTGCTGCTTGGGCCGCACCGCAACCTATCTACTCGTCCCAGTTGCGCCGTTGGCTCCAAGTTAGGCTGCGTGGGACAACGCCGAAATCCTGCCCCCCCGCGTCGCGAGCCTACACGAACGCCACAACGTCAACGCCCAGTGGCCGCGCGCACCCATGCCGCCGCCACGACCAAGGAAGTGGCGATGCCCATCAGAAGCGCTAGCGATCCAAGAACAATGTCATCTCTGTTGATTGCCGTCAGCCTTTCCCGCAGCGAGTTCGGATATAGGGCATTCGATGCTGCCTCCACCGCGCGGTTGATAAAGGCATCGGGCGACTCATGCATGCCCAAAACGAGTTCCTTAATGGCGCTTTGGGCCTTCCGGTCCATGGGATACGGCAGAGAAGTGTATGCCGTGCGAGCAGCTTGCCCTTGCAGATCCGAGGGCCTCGCGTTCTTGTCGAGCGCAGCCAGGGCCTGGCGAACCAGATCAGTCATTTGTAATCTCCCACTCAATGGCGGAAATGCGGCTCGGTAGGCGTCGCGGTATCCAGCCCCAAAAAGAAATAGTGACAGAATGGGTAGCGCGGAGGCTGCAGCAAGGACCGCCCACTCAAGTGCCGGCGGCATACTAAGCAGCGCGACGCGCACCGGTGTGTTGCCAGCCGAAGGATAGCGAGTGGACTCGCTGGGAATGCCTGCGACTCTGTAGGTCACTCGCGGTAAGTCACGAATGTTGCCAGGGTCTCCCTCAAGGCGGATTTCCACGGATATTGAGTCGCCTGGATTCAGAAGACCGTGCTCTAAGCGTACTGAGTTGTTGGCCACCGCACAGGACGCCGTAATTTTGGCCGGATTCGAGCCGGTGATGTTGCAGTTCAGAACCTTAGCTTTAGTAGAGCTGAAGTCAACCGACGGGTACCTTCGCCCATTGGACGTCGATTCGACATCCGTCTCTTGTATTGGAGCACCCCCTATGTTTGTTAGGCGAGCGGACACGGTGGTGAGCTGCTGTATTTGGCGATTACCGTAGAGGACGGTGATGCTGAGGTCGCTCGCAGAGGCATTTACTACCGAGCTCTTCGCAATATACTCCCATTCGAGAGCCTTGCGTTTTCTGGCTGCAGGCCAAGAAACGCCGCGATTGCGATTATCGGCGAGAGCGCGCCGAAGAACGCGAGGAACAGCTTGAGGCGCTCCTTCCAGGCGCCGGCCTCGTCGACCCTATCACCACTTTTCGGTCGCATGACCTCTCGTTTGTCCACGTTCATCCTCACTCATAGGCCGATGGAGCTAGATAAATCACGCCGCCCCATTGAGACTCCTCGCGTAGACGATTAGGCAGTTATGGGCGTCTCGACGCCAGCAATCTGGTGCGTATCTCGCAGTGTATCACGGAGGACGGCAGCCCGAAGATTCGTCGCGACCGCAAGTCGCCGCGACCGGTCGAGGATGTCTGCTGACCCAATTTCCAAATAGGATTGGAACCGCGGAGGGAAGTGCTCGTCTGGTCTCGCCGTGTCGGCTCGCCAACGGTTTCCCCGGCACTCGGGGATTGGTCCGCCGGAGCTGGCATGCGGCAATTAGGAACCCTAAACGCGCTTGGCTCCGCGAAATCCATTCCATCCCTTGCAGCGGCCTTCCGTTCTTGGCATATGGATCGATTCCTCGTCCTATATCCTGACTGCCCTCGACGTGCATAGCTCAGCTAGGTAATTCCTGGCCGTGACTAGGGGCGCTAGAAATGGCCGCGAAGAGTCGCGAAAGGGGGCCTGAAGTCCGGTTCTGGGGGATCGGCGTCGGATGCCGGGCGGTGCCGTCACGCGCAATGGATTCGACGCCGTTTCCAAGGCATTTGCTGCGGGCCGGCACCTCAGCGGGTCGGCGACGATTCGTCCAAGTGGCAGAGCACTGTGGATCGCCGGCCGGCTGAGCCTTCATCGGGAAGCCCGTTCAAGATCCAGGGCAAAAGCCAGCGCGTCCTTGAGCCGTTCCATTATCGCTGCGGAAAGCTTGCCAATCCTGCGTTCAAGACGCACGGTTGGCAGAGATCCTAATCCTTGAACATTCGCTACTGATTCACGATCAAGGAAAGGGAGCCGCGGCAGTGGCACTTCATACGGACTGTTTCTCCGCTGGGTGGTGAGAGGCACGTACAAGACGAGAGATCGCGGCGGGTCATGGTCCTGGCGCGAGACGATTACGACGGGACGCGTCTTGGCAGCGAGCCCCAGGTCCGCGAGCCAGATTTCACCAGGTTGAGGGTTCATCGAGCAGGTCGAGGACCTCCTGTTCGGTGGCGCGCGAGCGCGCAATATCGAGGATGTCGTGATCGGCAAGCTCGATAACTTCAGTAATGCGGCCCCGGGCCTCTGCCGCTGTCTCCGGTTTCCACTCGCGCAATCGAGCGTCTAGCTTCTCCGCCAAGGCGTCCATGATGGTCCCCTGCCCTCGTTCCTAGTGTAGCGCCACCGGCCCTCGACGCCGCGTGCTCCACTGCGAGGACATGGAAGGCCCCAGTTCAGACTTGTACTGTCGGCTGAACATTTTTCCGCTGGTGGCGCGCCGTTGCGCGAGCGCAGTGACGACATCCCGCGCCAATGTCCCGGAGGATTAGACCGAGAAGTCGGCTCGTGGCAGCCGATCCTGTCCGGATCACGCGCCACTCGGAAACTGGGTCGACGGACCACAAGGACGGAACGAAAAACGCGCGGGCCGCCCTTTGATTGACCGGCAACGCCGGTTACAATGGCCCAAGGGAGCCAAAATGCCGGCAGTCCATAGCACACTATTAGAGCGAATCACGATTGATCCTGACGTGCGGTTCGGCAAACCCTGCATTCGCGGCCACCGGATCACCGTTCAGGAGATTCTGGAATGGCTCTCCAGTGGGGCGTCCCAGGAGCAAATCCTGGCCGACTATCCCCAACTTGAGCCGGATGACTTCCTCGCCGTGTACGCGTATGCCGCCGAATTGGCAGCCGGGGCCAAAGTCTCCAGAGGATGAAGCTCCCTGAATCGGAGAGCGCGCTTCGCGAAATGGGCTTGGGCGATCGGAGGATTCTGGAACACGCTGCGGCGCACGGTTTCATCCTGGTCTCGACTGACAGCGATTTCGAGCGTCTGTTGCAGCAGTTACCTGGCGCTAAAGTCGTCATTCTGCGTTCCTGCGATTATCCAACCGAGATCGCGGCGGACGTGCTTCGCCGGAATGCGATCCGCATCGCTGAGCTGCCTACTTCGCGGGATCGATTGATCGTTCTCGACCGGTAGTTTTCGATCCGAGATTGTCCGGCGCGAGACAGGTGCTGCCTTGTCCCCGCTGTTTACGAATTTGGTCGGGCAACGCACCTGCACGAAATCCAGGCTTGTTCGGAGCCACATTGACGGGGAACGCGCGACGGTTGCATTGGCCCTCCGTGGGTTCGGAATTCGCCTGCGAAAACGATCCTTCGCAGCATCCGCTGTTCGGACGCCGGATTGCGTCAAATCCGCGGGCCGGGATTCCGCGCGTTATCATTGCGAATAGATGGGACTTTTTTACGTTGGTTGCCGGGTCCTCAACCCGGTGACTTCCAAGTCAACCGCCGTTCGGCGCCTGATGGTCGACACGGGTGCCGAGTCCACGTGGATCGAAGCGACTGCATTGGAGGCGATCGGGATTGAGCGGCGCAAGAAGGATCTCCAATTTCAGTTGGCGAACGGCCAGATCGTCACGCGCTCAGTTGGCTACGCCGTGCTTATGGTGGATAAGTCCGAGACCGTGGACGAAGTCGTTTTCGCCGAAGCGGGCGATCTCCAACCGCTCGGTGCGCGCGCCCTGGAAGGTCTGAATCTGCAAGTGGATGCCCGCCGGAAAAGGCTAGGTCTGCGACCGCCTAAAGATTTTCTAATAAAACAATTCCATTGAGAAATGTTTTGGCGCATACTTAGGGTATGGCCCGTCCAGCCCTA
>Ga0302324_100002057_pt1 | contig 47451 bp, 40 predicted proteins | sample Palsa_T0_1_FD_201949 | JGI IMG/M metagenome (GOLD analysis project Ga0302324, IMG submission 201949) | Peat permafrost microbial communities from Stordalen Mire near Abisko, Sweden - Palsa_T0_1 | ecosystem: Environmental > Terrestrial > Soil > Palsa > Peat permafrost | place: Sweden: Abisko... | reverse complement strand
GTGCCGTTCGTGGAGAAGTGGCGTACGGCGATGCGGTTCCTCACCAACGAGGACATCGGCTACGAGAAGATCTGGTTCGAGTTGCAAGCGCTGGGATGGAACGATCCTGACCTTCGCGAACGGCTCGCAAGGGTCAACGACGAATGGCGGTCTGTGTTGACCACAGCCTTCGAGGCACCCCACCGGGAACTCGGGATTCCGATTCCGCTGGAGGCGTTGGTGGCACTGGTCATGACCTTCAACATGGGAGTGATTGTCGAACGCCTCGGCGGCATCGAGGCCGGGCATAAGGAGTTACTCGAATGGATCGACCGGTGGCTGTCGATTCCAAGATGACGTCTGGCGAGCAAAGCCGCGCCAGGTACCCCGACACCTCTGGCCATGTCGGGCGCGACGGCGTGAAGTTGCACTTCGAGGTCTACGGCTCCGGCGAGCCGACGGTCCTGCTGCTGCCCACCTGGTCGATCGTCCACTCGCGCCACTGGAAGATGCAGATCCCCTACCTGTCCCGGCACTGCCGGGTGGTCACTTTCGACGGTCGAGGCAACGGGCGATCGGACCGGCCAGCGGAAGGATACGGCGAGCGCGAGTTCGCAGCAGACGCCGTCGCCGTGATGGACGCGACCGCCACCGCAAGTGCCACGATCGTGTCGCTCTCCATGGGAGCCCAACGCGGCCTGATACTCGCCGCCGAGCATCCCGATCGGGTCAACGGGGTCGTGTTCATCTGCCCTGCGGTCCCACTCGGAGGTCCGATCACGGGCCGGAGGATCCACTCCTGGGGAGTGCCGCTTGACACCGAGGAGGGCTGGGCCAAGTACAACCGCTACTACTGGCTAAAGGACTACCAGGGCTTCCTCGAGTTCTTCTTCTCGCAGATGTTCAACGAGCCCCATTCCACCAAGCCGACCGAAGACTGCGTCGGTTGGGGACTCGAGACCTCGCCCGAGACCCTGGTCGCCACCCAACTCGGCGAATCCCTCGACGAGGACGAGACTCTCGAGCTGTGCAATCGTCTTCGGTGCCCGGTGCTCGTCATCCAGGGAAGCCAAGACGGCATCACCGGGAGCCAGCGCGGCGCCGCCCTCGCCGAAGCCACCGGCGGCGATCTGGTCCTGCTGGAGGGCTCAGGGCACGGTCCGCATGTGCGCGACCCGGTCAAGGTCAACCTGCTGCTTCGGCAGTTCATCGTTCCGCCCCGGCCGGCGACGTGGGTACGCGGTCGTTCCCGGCGCAAGCGTGCCCTGTACATCTCTTCGCCGATCGGGTTGGGACACGCGCAGCGCGACGTGGCGATCGCAGACGAGCTTCGCAAGCTCCACCCCGATCTGGAGATCGACTGGCTCGCTCAGCACCCGGTTACCGATGTCCTTGAAGCGCGCGGTGAGCGCATCCATCCGGCGAGCCGCCATCTGGCGAACGAGTCACAACATATTGAAAGCGAGTCGGCCGAGCACGACCTGCACTGCTTTCAGGCCATCCGCCGAATGGACGAGATCCTGCTTTCCAACTTCATGGTCTTCCACGACCTGGTCTCGGAAGAACAGTACGACCTGTGGATAGGCGACGAGGCATGGGAACTGGACTACTACCTCCACGAGAACCCTGACGAGAAGCGCGCCAACTATGTGTGGCTCACCGATTTCGTGGGATGGCTACCGATGCCCGACGCCGAGGCACGCGAGGCCTTCCTGACGGCTGACTACAACGCCGAGATGATCGAGCACATCGACAGGTTCCCGCGGCTTCGCGACAGAGCCATCTTCGTGGGCAACCCCGACGACATCGTCGCCGACAGTTTCGGTCCCGAGCTGCCTCTCATCCGCGACTGGACCTGCGACCACTACTCGTTCTCTGGTTACGTCACCGGGTTCGACCCCACCCAGTTCGCGGACCGGACCGCACTGCGCCACGAACTGGGCTATGGCGACAGCGAACGGGTGTGCATTGTTACCGTCGGAGGATCAGGCGTCGGTACCGACCTCCTTCGGCGGTTGATCGACTCCTACCCGCCTGCCAAGGAACTGGTCCCGGACCTGCGGATGATCCTCGTGACCGGGCCCCGCATCCATCCCTCGTCGCTTCCACCATGCGGCGACCTCGAGATACGCCCGTACGTCGACAAGCTGTACCGCCACCTTGCCGCGTGCGACATCGCAGTCGTCCAAGGCGGTCTTACCACGACCATGGAACTCACCGCCAACCGCCGGCCCTTCCTCTACTTTCCGCTCCGCCACCACTTCGAACAGAACTTCCACGTCCGCCACCGCCTCCAGGAGTACCGGGCCGGCCGATGCATGAGCTACGAGCACGACGGACCCGGCGAGATCGCCTCCGCGATCGCCCAGGAGCTCAACCGCCAAGTCGACTACAAGCCGGTCGAAGCCGACGGAGCTCGGCGGGCGGCTACCTTGATCGGAGAGCTTCTCTGAACAGGGGGCTGGGTTGGCCAGCGACGCGATCCCGGCGAGCAGGTCGGAGAAATCGTGAGCTGCTCATCACTGCAGAAACCTGACCGCGACCATGCCACCCAACCACGGATCCAAACAAGGAGGACCTAGCACCGTACGCCGGCGCTGAGCGTGGTCATGCGTGGCATCGGTCAACGACCCCTGCGCCACGCCTCCAGAGACAACCTCCCCGGCGAACACCGTCAGCGCTGCCGGATTGACATCGTCGGCGGGAGGTGTAATCTACAACCAAATGGTTGTAGATACTCGGGAGCGCGAGAGACAGACTGACCGGTTGTTTTTCGCGCTCAGCGATGCAACGCGCCGGGACATCGTGACGCGGACTCTCGACCGTGAGCGTTCCGTCAGCGAGCTCGGCCGGCTGTATCCGATCAGCCTCACCGCGGTGCAGAAGCACGTCGAGGTCCTGGTCGACGCCGGCCTGGTCTCAAAGCACCGGAGCGGACGGGAACAACTCGTGCGCGGCAAGGTCAACCAACTTCGCCAAGCGCACGAGCTGCTCGATGAACTCGAAACGGTGTGGCGGTCCCGTCTCGAACGCTTCGAAGACGTCCTCAACGAAACCACTGGGAAGGAAAGCGAATGACCGTTTGGAATGTCGACAAGAACGCAGAGGCCAAGACAATGGTCATCACTGCGAAGTTCAAGACGTCCATCGCCAACGTGTGGCAGCTGTGGGCCGACCCGCGCCTACTCGAGCGGTGGTGGGGTCCGCCAGGATTCCCGGCCACCTTCGAACATCACGATCTCACGCCGGGCGGCACGATCACCTACTTCATGTCCGGCTCCGACGGCGGCGACAGGTTCGACAGTGCCTGGAACGTGATCGAGGTCGACGCACCGACCAGGCTCGTGGTCGAAGACGCCATCGTCGAAGATGACGGAACGCCAAGCGACGGCAATTCCATGACTCGCATGGAGATCGACATCGAAGCGGTGGGCGACACGACGCGCATGATCCTCACCACGCATTTCCACTCGCTCGAAGGGATGGAGCAAGCGATCGCCATGGGTGTGGCCGACGGCATGAAGGCGTGCATGTCCCAGATCGACGCCCTGCTCGCCGAGGTCGCCGCCTAGGGGATTACTCCCCAGCGATGGCGGACGCCCCCGACGCCGTGCCCAGCAGATAGACGGTGCCGGTCTGGCGGAGGAGGAAATGGACCCACCCCCTTGATACGGTTGCGGTCATGATTGAGGATCCCGAGCAGGGCGCCCGCAGCGTGCTAGCCGAGCTTGAAGAGCGCCTCGCCACGCACGACCTCGACCGGATCGTTGATTTCTTCACAGAAGATGTCGTCCTGATTGGCGATGCCCAGGAGAACTTCGATCGGGACACGACGGTCGCGTATCTCCGCCTCATGGCGGATATGGCGCCAAATGTTCGTTGGGACTGGGACCGTGTCGCGGTGGTGCTGAATTCGCCCGGGCTGCTGTCGTTCGGTGCCGCGGGCTCCATAGGGTTCTACGACCCAGCGGGACAGCTAATTCGCGACCGGGAGCCGTTCCGAGTGACCTGCCTCGCCGTCCAGGACCAAGGTGGGTGGCGACTAAAGCACTTCCACGGCTCGCGTCCCATTAGCGACGACTGACGCACACGTCGTGGAGGCTAAGTGGCATGCGGCATCGAGCGTTCTGGCGGACACTCTGCTCGCATGCGCTTCAGCGATCGAAGGTTAGATAGATCGAGGTAGACCATCCGGCCACCCAGGCCGGCAAGCTGCGTCGCCTCGCCCGAGTAGGTGCAGGTACCAAAAACAGTACCGTACGAGATGAGAGTCAACTCTCATGAGCAGGAGGTACGGCTGTGGAAGTAGCGATCACGGGTCCCGACGATGGGGACCCCATTCAGCTGGGACCGATCCTGATGCGGATCCTGGAGGATGGCAGCACGACTGACCACCGCTTGGGGATGGGCGAGATCACACTCCCTCCCCATACCAACGGGCCGCCCCAGCACCGCCACGCCCGTCACGACGAGGGTTTCTACGTGGTCTCCGGCACTGCGAGCTTCACGGTGGGCGAAACGACCTATGACGCGCCCGCGGGCACGCTGGTCATGGTCCCGCCCCGGCGCTCCGCACACCTTCGCCAACCTCGGCGATGAGCCGGCGGTGTTGCTCAACACGTTTACGCCAGACCTCTATGTGCAGTACTTCCGAGACCTCCGCGACATGATCGCCGCAGGTCAGCCCTTTACGCCCGAAGCGACAGTCGAAGCGATGGCCCGCTACGCCACGGTCCCCGCCACCGACTACGCCGACTGAACAGCAGCGAGGAGCACCAAGATGACCTCGACCGCCGAGTCGACCACCAAGACCGTCAATGTCACGGGCATCGGCCCCGTTGACCTCACCGTACAAGAGCAAGGCGATGGGCGGCCCTTTTTGGTGCTCCATGGCGGCGCTGGTCCACAGTCGGTTGCCAAGTTCGCGCAACTGTTGGCCGAAAAGGGCGGCAACCGCGTAATCACGCCCACTCATCCGGGTTTCAGCGGCACGCCCCGGCCCGACCAGTTGAACAGCGTGGCCAAGCTTGCGGCTCTCTACCTCACCTTGGTCGACGACCTTGGGCTCGAAGACGTGACGGTCATCGGTAACTCCGTCGGCGGCTGGATCGCCGCCGAGATAGCCCTGCTGGGCGCGGCGCGCATCAGCGGCATCGTGCTCCTCGATGCGGTGGGCATCGAAGTGGACGGCCACCCCGTCGCCGACGTGTCCGGCCTATCCGTGCCCGAGATCCAGGCACTCTCGTTCCACGACCCGACTCCCTTCCGTGTCGATCCCGCCACCATCCCCGACGCCCAGAGAGCAATCATGGCGGCCAACGGCGCCGCCTTGGCGGTCTATGCCGGCTCTCCGGCAATGGCCGACCCCACTCTCTTCGGCCGCATTAATGCCATCTCTATCCCAACCCTGGTGCTGTGGGGCGACAGCGACCGGATCGTCGAGCCCGCCTACGGCGAGGCCTATGCCTCGGCCATTCCCGGAGCGCGCTTCGAGGTGCTGCCGGCCACCGGACACATGCCCCAGATGGAGACTCCCGATCTCGTTCTCGACGCAGTAGCCGTCGAGTAGAACCCTGCGGCCGACAGCGTCGTCGATGCCGCCAACTGTGATGTTGTCGCCGGCGTGAGTTATGAGGCCTCAACTAACATCGGGACGTGGATCTCCCAAGCCGCCTAGTCGAGCTGATGCGAGGCCCGAACCCATGCTTCCTCACCACTTTGATGCCCGACGGCTCACCCCAGACCACCGAGACCTGGGTCGACACAGACGGTGAGCACGTGGTCATCAACACAGTCCAGACGCATCAAAAGATGCGAAACATCGAGCGAGATCCCCGAGTATCTGTCGCCATTTGCGATGCCGTCGACCCCTCGCGCTACTACGCCGTCCGTGGGCATGTCACCAACACCACCACCGAAGGTGGGGCGGAACACATAGAGCTCCTCTCACGGCGGTATTCCGGCGGCCCTTACCCGTGGTACGGCGGGCGCGATCAGGTCCGGGTGATCCTGACGATCACGGCCGACAAGATTCACTCCATGGACCGGTAGCGAAGCCACTTCGCTGCTTCATCTTGCCCGTTTCACCAAGTGGGATGCGGCAGAGCTCGCCCGCCGGGCGGCCCTGCGACTGTTACCCATTCGGGTTATAGGGCTGTTGGTGCAGCCACGATTCGCTGGGACGAAGGCGAGCTGATCACAGCCGATCACGGCGAGGCCCAGGGAGAACAGGCCCTCGCCGCTCTCGGCGGCACCAACCTGGCGTGCCTCGAGGTCCTCAAGGCATGGCGACGGCATCGCCATGATCACCGACTGCTTACCATCCTGACAACAGGGCCAGGAGACGTCATCGCCTCCGACGAGCGCCACGGGTACCGAACGGGGCGCCCGCCAATGGCCATGATGCGCCGGATGCAAATGCGACGCGGCCGAGGGTTTATGGCCAGCGGGCGAGCAGGCCGAGCTCAAATCGGTATGGCCTCAATGCCCATCGGCGTGGGCTCGTCTGCTGGCCCCCAGTCCGATGACGAACAGATCGAGATGCTGGCCCGCCTCGGTGGTGCAATACCAATGGCCTTGCCGCAACCGTGACCAAGAACCTTCTCGATCAGCTCGGCGACTCCAAAGACCTCCCGTCCTCGGCGATACCGGCCCTACACGCATCTCTGTACGGACGGGCCCGGACCACCCTCGCCATTTGGCGCGGAGACCCAAGCTTGGATATCGATCTGGAGACAATCGATCCCGCCGACAGGCCACACCTCGCCCTCGCTGCCGACGAGAAGATACGCGTTCCGGTGCCTCTCAACTGGGCGACCGACGTATGGGGCCGAGGTCTCGCCGTCCTCGCCGAACAATTCACCCTCGCCGTCCTCGAGGCAGGACCAGGACGAGCCGTACTCGACACCGTGAGCTTCGACCTCCAAACCCGAAGGCAACTAGAAGTCCAGACCGTCAACGTCGTCTAGGCGCCGAGATCAAAGCCCCAAAGAGAGCAACCCACCCGAGATCGTCGGCGGGCGGCCGCTTCGGCGTGACCATTCGGGTCCCACAGGCGACAGACTCGGTAGGCGTTGTGCACCACATTTTGCACCACAACGGGGAGTCACACCTGCAGCTGTCTGCAAAGCGGGTCCCGCTTTCGCGGGACCCGCTTAGAACGGCCAGTTGGCGTTGTGTCCGGCCTCCAACACGGTCATGGCGGTGAAGGTGGCGTCGGTGAACCCGCCGAGGGTGTAGCGGCCGCGCTCGCCGGCGGGCAAGGCGGAGGGGCGGTAGCCGGCGAGGTTGAAGGTGTAGATGAGCGGCACGTGGTCGAGGCGGACGCGGCCCGAGTCGTGCTGCTGGTCGTCGGTGAAGATCACGGCTCGACGGTGGCGCTTGGGGTTGTACCAGCGGGCGATTGCGGTGTGGCCAAAGGTGGCGTGGCCGACCGAGCCGACCGAGCGGACCACCTTGTCCACACCGGCTAGGACGGAGGCACCAGCGAGGCCCTTGACCGGTGCGTTGGTCTGGCCGTAGATGATCACGTCGACGTCGGCGGCGCGCTTGGCGGTGGCCATGGCCATGACCGCGGCCACCTCGACGCGCTGCAGCTTCGATCGGCCCGATACCGGCGCCTGCATGGACCCGGAGGTGTCGATCACTATGAGGGTGCCGTCCAGGGCCGGGATGTTGGCGACCGTGTGGTCCAGAGTGTAGCCGAGGGCGCGCTTCCAGTTGTCCGATGGGGCGTGCTTGTAGGCCGCCCACACCTGGTAGGGGAACAACCGGGCCCGGATCACCTGGCCGGGATCGGTGATCTTGGCGATGACTTGGTCGACCGCCGTCTCGGAGATGGCGGCCTGGTCGAAGTTGCGCAGGTTGCGCACCAGGGCCATCGCGCTCATGGAGGGAATGACGGCCTCCCAGGCCTCGGCGTCCATGCCGCCTGGCAGCCAGCCCGACAGGCGCTCCCACGAGAAACCCGCCTCGGCCAGGACGGCGGAGCCGCGCTGGCGCAGCAAAGCCCGGCGCTCGTCGACAGGAACAGCCTCGAGCGCGCTGGCGGCAGCAAGCACCGGGAGCGTGTCGGCGGGCGCGACGGCGTCGTCGTGATGGCGGCGGTCCAGCAGCCAGCGGAACAGGGCGGACTGGCGGTCGTCGACCGGGGAGGGGTGGGTGAGCTCGATGACATCGGCCATGCGCAACTGGCGCGACAGGCCGTCGTAGCGCAGCGCGGACCGCTCGTTATAGAGCCGGCGGACGCCGTCGGCTACGCCGCGCTTGATCGGCATCGGCAGGTTGCGGCCGTGGGTGGCGATCCAGTAGCCGAGCAGCTCGGCCGGCTCGTCCGCTCGCTGCAGGGCGCGGGCCACCACCGACCGGCCGCCGGATCCGCCGACGGCCACGTACTCGGCGGCCATGACTACCGGCGCGGAGCGCATCAGCATGTTCTGGCGAAGGTACTGGGCCAGGCCGATCTGTCCGGCGTCGACATCGGCGCCGGCAATGAAGCCCGGGTTCGACATGGTGACCTGGTGGACGAGATCAACGAAGCGGGCGTCGCGGACGTCGGCGCGCTCGTAGAAGGTGTCCTCGCCGACCATGTTGGTAGCGGCCAGGAGAAAGAGCTCTGACTCGGCGTCGCGCACAAACGCGCCGCCGCCCTCATGGGTGATCGAACGCGTCGGCAGGGTCTTGACCGGCGCGGTCAGGTTGGCTCGCAGCGGACGGCGGGCGGTGCCCGAGAACTTGGTCATGATCATCTCCTCTCTTGCTCTCTTACTTCGTTGGTGGTTGCGGGATGGTTCTGCTTCGTTTGTGGTTGTGGGGCGGTCCGGTCAGGGAACTGGGTGGACGGGCGGTGCCGATTCGAACGGCGGACCCTAAGGGCCGTTACCAGAAGGAATCCCGTCAGTCGCAGCTGACCGGAGAAATGGATCGACCTGGGAACCCGGGCGGCAGAGGCGCAAGTCATGCGCTCTAAGCCAGGCTGAGCGACGCCCGGAGATCGCCGGGGACGGGATTCGAACCCGTGGACCTTACGGTCACATGATCCGAAGGAGCCCCTGCCTGCGCAGCAGGCCGATCGTTGTGGCCGACCTGGGTACCAGGCGAGAGAGGACACTGGTGCTCAACCAGTTGAGCTACATCCCTGGGGATGGCGGGACTCGAACCCGCAACCACCCGATTAGGAATCGAAGGAACCCCCGGCCGACTCGAATGTCAAGGTGCGGGCAACCGCATAGGCATCGTTGGCTGCGAGGCCAGGTTTCGAACCCGGACCTCCTGGTTCAGAGCCAGGTGTGGTACCAGTTCCACCACCTCGCAATGGTTTGGACGGCCATTCGTCTGGACGGAGAGACTTGAACTCCTTGGCCCCCGGCTTCCAAAGCCGGTGCGCTCCCGTTGCGCCACGTCCAGGTGAGTACTGACGGTCGGATTCGAACCGACACTGACGGCGGTCTGAGCGCCGTGCCTCTACCAAGGTTGGGCTACGTCAGCATGTGGGTGGACCGCGCGGGGATCGAACCCGCAACCTTCTCCTTGCAGGGGAGCTGCGCTTCCGGTTGCGCCACCGGCCCATGAGTGGCGGGGGCGGGAATCGAACCCGCCACGCGGGGCTTATGAGGCCCCGCTGATCGCCAGATCCCCCGCTCTGTTGGCATCCCGCTGTGAGGGAACGAGAGGTGACCGGCCGGACTCGAACCGGCTTCCTCCGGGATCACGACCCGGCGTGTCGTCCACTTCAACTTCGGCCACAGTCGACGAGGAGGGACTCGAACCCCCGGCGTCCTCCGTGTGAGAGAGGCGGTCTGCCGCTGACGTACTCGTCGTTGGTTGGTAGCGCGTCGTGGAGTCGAACCACGTCGTGCCGCGATATCAGAGCGGTGCCGTGACCGTCTGGCTCACGCCCTGCGTTTGTCCGGTCGAGGCGGGAGGTTCAAGCCTCCTCCGCCTGCGTGTCGTGCGGGTACGCCACGCGTCGAGGAGCGGTCCTGGGAGGGCTCGAACCTCCACCTGCCGGGTTTCGACGGCCGCTCCACCGTCAGAGCTTCAGGACCATGCGTCTCGCCCGGGGACCAGGCGACTGGGGGCACGCCCAAACGGGCGTTCATTTGACAGATGAAGTAGCCCCCGGTCTGCGCAGCGGGCGAGGCTGGGGCCGGCGGCGGGGATCGAACCCGCTGCGTCTCGGTTACGGGCCGAGCGTCCTACCTTCAGGACCTCACCGGCAGGGGCCGGCCGAGCACCTGAGAAACAGGAGGGCTGCCAGCCAGGTTGGCACTGCCCCAGGGGGTGAGGAGCAGTCAGGGTCGAATTCGAAGTACCTCCGGTTCTTCGCAACAGCGGGGTGTGGGCGGAGGGGATCGAACCCTCGCCTTCGGCGTGGGGCGCCGACGTGCTGTCCGTTGACACCACACCCACACGAGGCGGTCTCGCCCGTTCCGATCGCCCGGCGACGAGCGGACCACCTCGGTGCTGTTGTCAGGTCCCCTTGTAGTTGAGGACCTGATGCAGGGTGTGGAGGATCTCGACGAGGTCGGCCTGGTCGGCCATGACCTCGTCGATGTCCTTGTAGGCGGACGGGATCTCGTCCACTAGGGCCTCGGCCCGGCCCGACTGCCAGACCTTCCCGGCCATCTGGACGGCCAGGTCGGCGCTGCTGAACAGCTTCTTGGCCTGGGTCCGCGAGTGCCGGCGGCCGGCGCCGTGCGAGCACGACATCCAGCTGGCCTTGTTGCCCTTGCCGGCCACGATGTAGCTGCGGGTGCCCATGGATCCGGGGATCACACCGAGATCGCCGATATCCGCCTTGATGGCACCCTTGCGGGTGACCCACAGCTGGCGGCCGTCGTGGACCTCGGGCTGGGTGAAGTTGTGATGGCAGTTGATGCGCCGGGTCTCGCGGCCGAAGCCGAGAAACTCGAACAGCTGGCGCATGGCGTTGTCCATCATCTGATCCCGGTTGGCCCGGGCGTAGTCCTGGGCCCACAGCATGTCGGCGATGTAGGCGTCGAACTCCGTAGTGCCCTGCACGAACCAGGCCAGGTCCGGATCCTCGAGCGTCACCTGAGCCAGCTGGGCGAGCTTGCGGGCCTTGGCGATATGGGCCTGGGCCAGCTGGTTGCCGATACCCCGGCTGCCCGAGTGCAGCACCACCCACACCCGGGAGCGCTCGTCGATGCACAGCTCGAAGAAATGGTTACCCGAGCCGAGGGTGCCGAACTGCTTGGCCGCCTTGGTCACCCGGTCTGCGGCCAGATCGGTGGCCGGGCGGTGGGCGGCCAGCCAGCGCTCCGCGTTGCGGGCCACCGCATCGTGGCCTCGGCCGACACCGGCGGGGATGGCCCGCTCGATCCGGCTGAGCAGCGGCTCGAGGGAGTCGGGCAACTGCGTCTCAGTCACGTCCAGCTCCGCGGCGACCATGCCGCAGCCGATGTCGACACCCACCGCCGAGGGGATGACCGCCCCGGTGGTGGGGATGACGGATCCGACGGTGGCGCCGATACCGACATGGGCGTCGGGCATGAGGGCCACGTGTCCTTCCACGATCGGGAGGCGGGCCGTCTTCTCGGCTTGGTGGATAGTGCCCGGGTCGATGTCGCTGGCCCAGGAGATGAGCTTGTCGTTGATGTTGGTGGGCATGTTCACCCCCTTTCAGGGTGGTCGGGTTATGGAAAGAGTGTGGCCGGAGGGAGTCGAACCCTCATCGCGAGCGTGGCGCGCTCGCATCCTCGCCGTTGAACGACGACCACATGGCTGCGACCCGCGAACCGGATGGCACGAGCAGGATGGCGGCTAAGACCGTCCGGCTTGCCGCGGGACCTCGCGTCCCGGGGGTGGCCCCGATGGCAAGGTTCCACGTGCCGTCGACTTGGGATCGATTGGACGCCCGGGAGGGACTCTCACCCCCGTGTCGCGGTCTGCAGCCGCGCGCCTAGATCCTCGGCCACCGGGCGATGCGCTGCCAGGGGAGGGATCGAACCCCCGCCTTCCGGGTAACGGCCGGACGTCTTCCCGCTCGACTACCTGGCATCGAGTACCGCGACGGGGAGTCGAACCCCGCTCTCCGGGTTGAGGGCCCGGTGTCGTAACCTCTGGACCATCGCGGCATGTTGGAGCGGAGGAAGCGGTGGGACTCGCACCCACAAGGGCCTCGCGACCCGTACCTGTTTTCGGGACAGGCTCCTCATCTGGCCGGATCGCTTCCAAGACTTTGGGGCCCTCGGTGGGAGTCGCACCCACGGCCTCGTCCCTACCACAGACGCGCTCTGGCTCGCTGAGCTACAAGGGCACAGCCTCGCCGGCACGAATCGAACGTGCGACCCCCGCCTTCGGAGGGCGGTGCTCTGGTCCTGCTGAGCTACGGCGAGTGGGTGTCGACGGCAGGGGTCGAACCTGCATCCTCCGGTTTCGTAGACCGGCACCTTGATCCATTCGGCCACGTCGACTTGTCACGGCGCGCCACCGGCGGGGCTTGCACCCGCGACCTCCGGCTTGACGGGCCGGCGCTACCACTGGCTGAGCTACGGCGGCATGGTGCGCGCCCTGGGCCTCGAACCCAGTCTTATCCGGGGTAAGGGCCCGGTGCCCTACCAGTCAGGCGTGACGCGCATCGGTGGGCCGGGAGGGAATCGAACCCCCTCTGTCGGAAAGACGGCTGGTCTACAGCCAGCTGCGCCCCATGGCGCGACCGACCCATTGCGGGGCCAGATGGCGCTGGCCCCGACGACGATGCCTATGCAGTTGTCAAAGTGCTGATGTCCAGGCTGGATGCCCGGCGCGCACGCCCGGAAGGAATCGAACCCCCGGCCGGCGGTTTTGGAGACCGCGGCGCCACCAAGGCTCGAGCGCATGAAAGAGATGACGCGCATGACGTTGTGCGCGATTTGAACGGAAGACGCCGGGGCTGAGCGAAAGAGCCGAGCTACCAGCTGCCGCCGGGCCTGCCGCTATTGGCAGAATCCCGGCGCCCCAGCACATGCTCTTGATCGAGCAAGCTGCCGGGTCGGCACGCGTACGCGCCGAAGCTCGACAGGGATATGCCCCGGAGCATCGTTTCGGCGGTAAGAGTGCAAGCCATAGGGACCAGATGATGAGCCATCAGCCTGCCGATGTCAACGGAATATCCAGTAGCTGCCGAAACCCGAAACTCGGCGCGCTCTCATACACGCGGCCATCAGCCGACGACGGTTCGGACATGACAGCGATCTCCTCCACCGACAACCACGCGCCCGGGAAGCATCCGCAACAGGAGCCAGGCCGGTCCAAATCACCTGGACCTGAGCTGGGCTAACGATCCTCTATGGACTCGACGACCCTCACGCCAGTTGTCCATATCGACCATGAGGTGCGATAGATCGGGGTTAGCGAGGAGCGGCTCCTCAGTGTTCTGGCTCGAGAGAGCAACCTGGTTGCTGCCGACCCATCTGGCCAAAGGGTGAGGGCCCCCCCACTCCCGTGGCCGCTTCGGTACTGCACTTTCGGAGCAGATCAGAGGGTTCCCTTGCTCGGTCTTTCGCAAGTCCGTTTGTCCGAGTTGCGGCTGCGACTGCAACGTTCGAATCGGATTGAGAGAGGGATGTGCATGAGCTGCTTCGTGGCCGTGCCTGTCTCGCAACTGGTCGACGGGCTGTGTACAGGGTCCCAGTAGCGAGGCTGGGCTTAGCGGCCGAAGTCTCAGTTGGCTCAGGTCGATGAAGGCAGGACACTACGCGAGCGCGATTGACTTTCAACAATGTCAGGCTTACCCTGACTGTCAAGTCAGGCCTATCCTGACAACCTGTGGCCGCGAGGAGGAGACGGGTGTCGCGCACCGCAAGTCATGAGGCGTTGGGATGTTCGTTCTGCAACAACAGCCAGTTCGATGTCGTCAAGCTGGTCGCTGGTCCGGGTGTCTACATCTGCAACGAGTGCGTAGACCTTTCCGTTCAGATCATCTCCGAAGAACTCAAGGCCAACAAGGGTCGGATCGCCAACGCCGGCTCCTCAACCAAATCGCGGGATCCGCGGACGATTAGGGCCTGGGAGGGGCTGTCCGACGAGGCCCTGCTGGCTGAGGTGGTACGTGCCCATGCGGCTCATCAGAATGTCGACCGTGCGGTCGCTCATCACGTCGCCGAGCTCAGGGCACGAGGTGTCAGCTGGGCACGTATTGGTGATGCCCTCGGAATGGCCCGCCAGTCGGCTTGGGAGCGATTCTCTGGAGGGGAGTAGTAGAGATCGCGCCTGCAAGCCGGCGTTCGGTGACACGTTGCTGGCGGTTACTCACTGAACATTAGGGGGCATCGTCGGTGAGAGCGGCCAATTCCAGGTGAGAGTGCGAGACTTTGCGATCGTGCTGCGTGTATCTCATCTTCTGGAGAACAAGGCTCGGTCGGCGGGAGCAGAGCAATGGCTTTCCCAACTGCCGGACCTCGTCGCCGGCCTTGAGGTCGATTGGTCGATCACCGTCGGAGCACCGTTCGAGGATGCCACTGAAGCGTTCGTCGCCGAAGCGGTACTTGCAGACGGGTCCCTGGCGGTCCTCAAGCTCCTCGTCCCGCGCTCTGGTGCCGCAGCCTTGAACGAGATCACTGCACTCCGCCTTGCGAGGGGCGAAGGTTGCGTGTCGCTGCTTCGATCTGATGTCGAACGAGGAGCCCTTCTCCTCGAACGGCTGGGACCCTCTTTATTCCAGCTCGGCCTCCCCATTCGTCAACGCCACGAGATCCTGGTTTCGGCGGCACAGCTCATCTGGCGTCCCGCGCCCGGATCCGGACTACCCACCGGGGCAGACAAGGGACGCTCACTCATCAGCTTCATCGCCGCCAAATGGGAGGAGCTTGATCACCCCTGCTCAGTGAAAGCAGTCGCTCATGCTCTTGCGTGCGCCGAAGGCCGCGTCAGGCTCCACGACAGCGAGCGAGCTGTTCTCGTCCACGGTGACGTGCACCAGTGGAACGCCCTGCAGGCTGGCGATGGTTTCAAGCTCGTCGACCCTGACGGGCTTCTCGCAGAGGCGGAATACGACCTGGGCGTCATCATGCGTGAGGATCCCGACGAACTCCTGAGTGCGGACCCCCAGGAGCGAGCGCGTTGGTTGGCAGCTCGCACCGGCCTGGACGAGCAGGCGATTTGGGACTGGGGAGTGGTCGAGCGGGTCTCGACCGGATTGCTGTGCACCGAGATCGATCTGCAGCCCGTGGGACGCACCATGCTGGCGGTCGCCGATCGGCTGGCCACCAAGTGAGGACCGGTATCCGGCGTTCGTGGAAGGACCACGTCCGGCTTTCTGGGATACATGTTCTGGGACGGTCGACCGGACTTGCTGTCCGAGAGCTCGATCCCGCAAATGCCTGATTTCCGAGCCGCGGACACGAGTTGTAGCCTCACTGTCGACTGGTGTCGCTCAGTGGTCCCATCTGGTGGGCGTCCGGGACGCGGTATTCAAGCAACCAATACGCCGAGCTGGTCGCTCGGGACTGCTCGAGTCGCATGCTGGCGGCCCCAGCAAGGGCGTTGAACTCCTCAAGAGAGCGTTCTCGACTCCCAAACAGCGTCAGCATGCGCAGGTCCATTCCGGTCAGCTCGCGCTGATCGCCGTCGTTGGTCACCACACGCTCAACGACGAGCACGCGGCCGGCTTTGCCTGCCGCCTCGGCGCAGCGTCGAAGGATGGCTACTGCCTCCGGGTCGGGCCAATCGTGGACGATGTTCCGGAGCAGATAGATGTCGCCGCCGGTCGGCAGCGGGGCGAAGAAGTCGCCGGCTGTCACCTCGCAGCGGTCTGCCACTCCTGCCGCTTCGAGCACTGCTAAAGCTTCGGGGGATTCGGCCACCAGGTCGAACAGAACTCCCCGTAGATGAGGGAACGCGCTCAATAGCCGGGATAACAATGCGCCAGTACCTCCACCAACGTCGACGACCAGCCCGGCCTTGGTCCAGGGGTAGCTGCTCACAACATCGTCGGACAATGCTAAGGAATGGGCCTCCATGAGAGAAGAGAAGGAAGCGGCCAAATGGCTCTCGGCGGCCAAGTCCTCCCAGAAGCTGCGGCCGTGGACAGCGGGGTAGGCAGGCTTCCCAGTTCGCACGGTCTCGAGCAAACCGCCGTACGCCCGGTCCATCGCGCCAGCGGCGCCATCTAGGTCGAGCCAGCGCCGCATCCGCCCCGGATGGTCGTCTCGGAGCAGGCGAGCCGGGGCGTTGAGGCCGAACACCCCTGGGGCAGGTTGAGTGAAGACGCCTCTGGCCACCAGGAACCGCAGAAGGCGCTCCAGCGCGGTTCGATCGGCACCCGCCAACGAAGCGATGTCCTCGACCCGCCCGCCCTCGTCGCTCATGACGTCTGCCAGATGCAACGTAGCTGCCACCCGCACCGCCCAAGGCTCGGTCAGGCGACTCAGTCCGATAAGCGTCTCCCACGCCTCCGACTCAGAGGGTCCTTCTTCGGGCACAACCGAAGCCTAAAACTCAAGCGTCCCGGCGTCGCAATCTCCGAGGCTTCGAGTCGATCACCGACTTAGATCGCACCATGATGCTCATCGCTCCGCTCCCAGTGAACAGCCTGGGTCCGATAGCCGGCGTTTTGGGCTACCCCGACTCCAGCGGCAACGCTCCGTTTTCAATCTAGCTTTGCCGTAACTCGGCCTTTAAGACCACCGCCGCTGCGGCCCAGCGGGCATTCGCCAGCCGGGAGGATGCGACCCGCAGGTCAGGGGGACCATTTCTAAAGCAGGGTCTCCATAACTTATAAGTTCTCTTTCTCATTCGGGCTGCGGCGAGGTATACCCGGTCCAAGTGGTTCCGTCCCACCACCGCAGAACTGGTTGGCCCTCCGGATCCTGAAACCAACCGGCTCCTGGTAGGGGTGCGGACGCAGGCACCGGTGAATACGTCGACTGAGGCGACCCAACGGGGCTGTTCGCCTCCTGGGCGATGTACCGCGCGCGGCGAATCCACAGAATTCCGTGATACACGACATGACCGTCTTCGAAGTTCAGTTGCCCGCGGCGGATGAACCTGGAGAAACCGCCCGTGTTCGGGCTGCCGAGCTTCACCAGTCCGGCGTGGCGCGGGTAGGCGGCCAGCTGCTTGCCGGGAATGTGGAAGGGCCAATCCCGATACACATACACGTTCTGATCGGTAACCAGCACGATGCGATGGAAGTAGAACGTCAGGAGGCTGATCGCCATCTCGATCAGAGAACCGACCGTCGGTACGAACCGGGCGACGTCCTCCACCACGCCGATCAACAGGGAAGTCAGCAGGTTGTTGAACGCGAAACACACCGCCACGCCCTGCTCGTTGACATGGGCGCGCTTGGCCACCCGCTGGGCCATGCGCTGGTTGTATTTCCGTATCGCCGGACCGGCGTAATAGGGACCGCTGGAAGCGCTCATTAAGGAAAACCTAGAGGACAGCCCCCCGGGCCGAAGGCCCGTTGGCCGGATTTCGGCTTCCAGCTGGACAGTCCCTTACCGTTCGGTTGCTGCACCAGGCAGGGGGAGACGTTTGGAAATACCGACGAGGCTGATACCACCGACGGCAAATGATGAGACGCCAGCGGGTTTTGATCACGGTATGACGCGAACTGAGGACTTCCTTCGGAGCCCTCAGTTGCAATCACCCGCTCGAACCGTCAGGTGGCCGAATTCGTCCGCAAGCGGATCGAGAACCCTTTCTAGACAAAGGGCAGATCGCCGGCGAGATGGGCCTCCACCAGCCCTGGGACGCCTTCACCCTGCCGCGGCCGGTTGCGACCCACAGGGCGCGACCGAGGCGCGCCGTCTCCTCCTCCCTGCCGAAAGGCGGAGCGCCGTGCCCGTGCGAAAGGCGCTCTCACCCGCACCAGCGGCGCGCTCCTCCAACTCGAAGCGCACTAGATCGAGGTCACGTTGGTTTGATGGTTGAACTCCGTGAGGTTTCAAAAAGTCTGCCCCTCACGCGACTAGGTCGTATTCGTGGATCAGCCCGCCGAGCCCGGGCTCAGACTTCGACGCGGGCATCACGTCGGATCATCGAGTGCTCTTCCCGGCTCTTCCCGTTCGGCACTTATGGGCGTGTGGAAACACCTGAACTGAGCCACGACGCTGAGTCAGTCTGTGCCTGCCTCAGGTCCCGCCAATTCCAGCGAAACCACCGTGGGGCTTCCTCCCAAAGATCAGGTAGACGATCGCCCCGAAAAAGTGAATCACGATGATGAGGATGGTCCACGCCCACTTGGGCAGGTAGCGGACTCCTCGGCTCGGTAGAGATCAACAAGGCAGAACACGTCGAGCGCGAGCACAATAATAAGGATCGGAATGAGTACTGCCATCGGGGCCTCTTTTTCGTATGATCTAAGTATCAGTGTAGTTGCCCATTCCCCATGGACCGACTCGCTACGGGCGTCACACGACGAAGTTGTGAGGGTGCCATTGGACCCCGTCCGACTCGTAAACGACCCGACGTCATGACCGTCGTCCTCACCCCGGGCGAGCGTGCCGCCTTCAAAAGCTGCCGGCGGGCCTGGGACCTGGGGGCCCCGGGGCGGCGCAACCTGGAGCCAGCCCGGGCCGATGACACGCCCGATCGCGACCGACTGATCCGTGACGCGTTGGCCGTCTACTACTTCCCCGGGATGTGGGATTGGCCCCGAGGCGTGGTCCTGCCTTTGGTGACCCAGGCCCTGGAAAAGGGGCTCGACCGTCAGCCGCGCCCGGCGCTCGACGATGAACGAGCCGCGCTGCGGCGCCTGCTCGGCGGCTACTTCGACTGGGCTCCGACCATCGAAGGGTTGGCGCCGGTGCTAGTCGAGGTCGACTACGAGGTGGACCTGCCCGATTCGGACCGCCCCGACGTTGCGCTGCGCACCCGGGCCGGAGACAACGTCCGCTACCGGGGCCGGATCGACCTCCTCGCCGTGGACGAGCACGATGCCTACTGGATCGTGCGCCACCGGGTGGTCGAGCGCTGGACGCCCGTCGAGTCGTTGGTGCGTGACGAGGAGACGGTGGCCGCCTGCTGGGCCTGGGAGCAATTCTACCTAGGGATGGCGATCGCGGGGACGATCCACAACGAACTGCGCGTTCCCGACGACGCCCTCGAGCCCGAGGTCAGGCCCGGCCCGACGCCGGGGCCGACGTCGACACACCAGCGTGGCCTGCCCCAGTCCGAGGGGAGCGGCGGCGGGCGTTCCGTTCCCATGCACCGACGCCTGTACGCCAAGTCCAGCGAACCGGAGGAGCCGGAGCAGGTCGCGGTCGATCTCGGTCCGTGGTTCCGCCGCACGTGGATCCGCCGACGGCGCGCCGAGATCGATAACGCCGGCCGCCAGCTGGTCATCGAGGCCCGTCACATCCTGGACCCGGATGTGACGGTGTACCCGTCTCCGTCGAAGGAGGCCTGTCGCCACTGCGCTTTCGCAACGCCGTGCCGAGAGCTCTACGAAGGCGGCGACGCCGAGATCATTCTTGCCGGCGACTACCGGCCCCGCGCGCCCGAGGAGCTGGTCGAAGGGCGCCTGGGTGGTATGACGTGGAGTACCGGTCGCGGCGCCGCCCCGCCCGCCTTCTCCTAAACAGCCGGCGCCACTAGAACGCAGCCTCGTCCGGTCGCTCAGGAGTAGGCCTCGGGTCACCTCCTAAGTGGCCGTCCAGAACCTACGACCACCATGAGGGGTCGTCGTCTGGTTCGACCTGGTCGGAGGACACCGGTTAATTCATCGAAATCGCCGGCATCAACCTCGACGGCCAAGGGCGGTTCAGCTTCGGAGGCCGTGGATGACGATGTCGAGGGTGCGTTCGGCTTGGATTTCGCCCGATGGGCCGGGGCCGACACGCCACAGGAAGCCCATGAGGAGTAGGACATCGCTGGGGTCGAGTCCGGGTCGCACTTGTCCGGCTTTTTCGGCGGCGTCGAGGAGTTGACCGACGGCTCTGGTGACGGGCGTGTAGGTCTGGTTGATGACGTCCTGGGCGGCGGCGGTGTGGAGGGCTTCGCCCAGGCCGTGCTTGACGCGGACGTAGTCGGCGAGACGTACGAACCACACGCGTAGCGCGTCGAGAGGTTCCCGTTCGGCCAGGACGTCGGGGACCGAGTCGACCAGGGCCTGCACGTCGTGTTGATACAGAGCGAGGATCAGGGCCTCCCGGGTCGGAAAGTGCCGGTACAAGGTGCCGGGGCCGACGCCGGCGAGCTTGGCGATGCTGTTCAGCGAGACGTCGGGGTCGTCGCTAAAGGCCCGGTGGGCCACAGCCAGGATGAGTTCCCGGTTGCGCAGCGCGTCCGATCGCCGGGGCGCCCGTGGTTTCGGTGACTCGCTGTTTTTGGTCTTCAGGGCGCTCACCTTGTCGCCAGTTGTCAAGTGGAGAACTCTCCGTTACGATGGCTAAACGGAGAATTCTCCGCTAGATGGTCAGGCTACAGGAGGCTCGCATGCAATACATCAAGCTCGGCACGACCGGTCTTGACGTCTCTCCAATCGCGATCGGCGCCATGACCTACGGTGAGCCAGGACGCGGCCACCCGGTCTGGTCGCTCGGCGAGGAGGACAGCCGGCCTCTCATCCGACACGCAGTGGAGGCGGGCATCAACTTCTTCGACACCGCCAACATGTACTCACAGGGCTCCAGCGAAGAGATCCTCGGCGGGGCGTTGCGGGACTTCGCGGAGCGCGACGACTTGGTGATCGCCACCAAGCTGCGCCACCCGATGCGCTCGAGACCCAACGGCAAGGGCCTGTCCCGCAAGGCGATCATGACCGAGATCGACCACAGCCTCCGCCGCCTCGGCGTCGACTACGTCGATCTGTACCAGATACATCGCAACGACCACACCACACCACTCGAGGAGACCCTCGAAGCGCTCCACGACGTAGTCAAAGCCGGCAAGGTCCTCTACCTCGGCGCCTCGTCCATGCCCGCCTGGGAGTTCGCCAAGGCACTGCACCTCCAGCGCGAGCACGGCTGGGCCCGCTTCGTGTCAATGCAGGACCATTACAACCTTCTCGCCCGCGAAGAAGAACGAGAGATGTTGCCGTTGTGTCGCGATGAAGGGGTGGGCACCATCGCCTGGAGCCCCCTGGCCCGCGGCCGCCTGGCCCGCCCCTGGGATGAGGCCAAAAGTACCGACCGCTCCGCTGGGGACGGCTTCGCCGACATGCTCTACACCCCGGCAACCGAACGCAGCGACCGTTCCATCGTCGAGGCGGTGGGGGTGATCGCAAACAAACGGGGCGTGAGCCGCGCCCAGATCGCTCTGGCCTGGCTGCGCGCCAACCCGGTCGTCACCGCACCGTTGGTGGGCGCCAGCAAGACCAACCATATCGACGACGCCATCTCATCGCTAGACATCGAACTGACCGGCGAAGAGACCGCCCAACTCGAACACCTCTACACCCCCCGTCACGACTATCAAGGCATATCCGACGACGCAGACCTCCAACGCATAATGCGCGCTCTACCAAACTTCGAAACCCCAGACCGATCAAGCAGCTGACGACCCCCGTTGGTGTCCCCTATACCGGCAGAGGACAACCCGATCACCGCCTGGGAGACCCAACGCTACCGAGCCCGCGTCACGGCCACGAGAGGCGCTCGTCCGCAGGTACGTCGGAGTGCCCGGCTAAGGTCTACAGTGAGCGCAGATCGCCAGGGCGGAGTGGGAGCGATCTCGGGACGCGGATGCCGATTCCGGCGTCAAAGCCCGGCCTCTGGCAGAGATGACCAGGTGCAAATTTTGCCTGCTCCGCTGAGTGTCTTCAGGAGCGGCATCGCTTCCGCGAGCGGAGCGATGGCGTCCTTCGTCTGTGTGCGATAAAGAGGTCAGGCCGCTGGTGGGCGATAGTCGACCTTCTCGAGCTTCCCGGCGCGGAACCGTAGGATCCAGGCCCCCCCTTTGGCTCCCGGTGGTCGGTGGCCGAGCTTGTGGGCGAACTCCTTCGACAGCTGGGGGAGCAGTTCGACGATGACCTCGCGGTGTGTGCACAACACGACCGTCGTGTCGTCCGTCTCTGATGACAACAGCTGCCGGCACAGCTCGACGGCAGCCTGACCGGCATCTCGCGACAGGTGCGGCGACAGTTCCACGGACAGATTGCGTTTCTCGGCGAAGGGCTGCGCGGTTTGCACGCAGCGTATCGCCGGGCTCGAGACCACCCTCTTCGGTTTGCCACCGCCGATGACCTTGCCTAGGCGATCCGCCTGCCGGCGGCCACGCGCCACCAGGGGGCGGTCGGCATCGTGTCCTCGACGCTCCTTCTTCGGCTCTGCATGTCCGTGTCGCACCACGATGATTCGCATGCGTGACTTTTCCTACGATGTCCGATCGTGGACTGGTCCGTCACAAGCTAGCCGGGACCGCGTTACGACGACGCCCGAGGATTGGACGCCCTCGTGTCCGGATATGGTCGCACCACCACCTGCGTGCCGCGACTGCGCATCTCGAGGGCGATACTCTCGGCCTCGTTCCGCTCTTCGAGGAGCAGCACGATACCGCCAGGATCGGCCCGCCCGTCGATGATCACGGACCACCCCATCGAACCGGTCTCCCTACGACTCTCTACCTAGATCGGCGTTCATCGCATGCACCCGGCACGCGATGTTGAAGGCATGGTCGCCGAGCCGTTCGAAGTAACGGGCGACTAGCGCCATCTCGATGGCGACCGGCACCGATACCCGTCCCGCCGCTAGCTCTGCGGTCAGGCTCACGTGCAAGTCGTCGATCTCGTCATCCGTCCTGCGCAGTAGATCGGCCACGGACTCGTCGTAGTTCACAAAGGAGTCCGCGGCTAGGCCCCACATCTCCGATCCGAGGGCGCCCATTTGTGCCACCAGCTTCCGAGCCCTTGGACTGAGCCACTCGGCTAGACCCTGCGAGGCGTGGGACGCGATGTGCTCGGCCAAGTCTCCGCTGCGTTCCAACTCGGGAAGAATACGCAGTATCAACAAGTGGCGATGGCGCTGGCGTAGATCGAAGTCGCCCGGCCGGACCAGCTCGTCCATCACGGTCGTGTCGGCCTCACGCTGCAGAGCGTCGATCAGGTGATCGCGCTCGACCAAGCGGCGAGCCGCTCTGCGGTCAGCGGTCAGGAAGATCTCCGTAGCCCCGTTAAGCGCCTCTCGAACCAGATTGAAGATCCGGACCACTGCTTCATCAAGGTCCTCCAACCCAAGAGGACCTGATGAGGTCCCTACGAGGAAAGCCGCGTCTTCTAGCTTTAGTACTTCCATCGCGACCTCCAGCCACTCCTCTGCCCCGAGTCTGCGGGACTGTGGCCGGGAGCGGAAGAGGACAAGCTGGGGAGTTCCCTGGGGATATTGAACGCTCCATGGTGTGTTCACTACCCGTTCAACCGGTGGCCACCCTGGAGCAACCGGGCTTGGCTGCCCGGGCGACGACGCGCTGATCTCGTCGGTCGACTGGAGCGTGTCTGGCAGGCTGTTCCAGGTGCGCAAGAATGTCGTGGCGAAAGGTTGGGTTTACCGGCGGAGGAACGATGATCAAGACGAAGGGTCCGAACGGCAGGGCGTCGGTGACCTTCACCCAGCCGGATGCGGTGGGTGCGGAGGTTGCAGCCATCTAGCGAGTGGAACGACTGGTCGTCGACCGCGACGTGATGGAGCTAACCGAGAGCGGCTTCACGCATACAGTGGAACTTGACGTCGGTCGAACGTACCGGTTCCGGTACCTTCTCAACTGTGCATACCTGCATCGGGGTGGAGGGGTCAACAAAGCGCTGGTCTCGGTGGCTCTTGGAGCTAGAAGTGTAGAGGCACAGACGCATCTGCCGTCGACGGTTACGATGTTCAACACGTAGAAGCAGTGGCGCTGCTGACGCTGTGCCCGTCCTACCAGGAGCTGTTGCCAGCCTCGGACAGATCCAAGATCCGAGGTCTGGGAAACGCGCTCGCCGACCGTTCGGGCTAAGTGTTGCGATTGGGCTGCTCTTGCGGACCGCTCCAACACGACGCGGCAATAGCCGCTTCTTGGCGACGGGGTGGGCTGCTGGGCGGTGTATCGAGGAGGGGCGACCGATACTGGTCTGGTTCCCAAGTGTTCACCGTTTCGTCGCAGAAGTAATACCTGGACCTAACCCGGAGAAGACATCGGGCGTGTAAACCGTCTTTCATGCAAATCTCAGATCTGACCAAACGTCATCGTCTGCGGAAGTGGGCGATGTTCGCTGCTGTCGGAATGTCCGCGTTCATTGGGGCGGGTATCCCGATAGCGATATCGGAGGCTGCGTCAGTCTCGGCCAGCCCGCCTCCGACGAGCTGTCCAGAGGGGAGCACGTTGCAGATACCGACTGGTGGCTCTGCATCTGAGGCGCAATGCGTCATTTCATCCACCGGCACACCGGTCGACGGCATCAAGCACATCTGGCTGATCATCGAGGAGAACAAGTCCTACGACGAGACCTTCAGCGGGCTCAATCAGAACAGCTACCTTTGGCAGACGCTTCCCCAGCAGGGCGCGTTGCTCACTAACTATTACGGCACCGGCCATTTCAGCATGGACAACTACATCTCGCTGGTGTCCGGCCAGGCCCCCTCGTACGCAGTTCAGGACGACTGCTCGACGACGGGGAACATGACCAATGCCAACAGCGGGATCATTACCACGGGCACGGTCGGCACGACCACGGACACCGACCATACGACCGACGGGAGCGGGACGAACACCAACCCCCCGAATCCAACCGGCGCGGGCAACGGCAACTACGGCCAGCTTGAGGTTCACGGCGGGGTCGACGCTGCGCTGGGTAGCAACGGCTGCGTATACCCGACCGATATCGCGACCGTGTTCAACCAGTACAACGCCGCTGGCGTCGGGTGGAAGGCTTACGCCCAGGACCTCGGCGGCGCCCAGCCCGTCGGGTCGCCGACCTATGTGACCGGCTCCACCCCGGGGATCACCGACACCGTGCCCGGTCGCGACGACGGGGCGTGTGGCTATCCCGGCACATCGACCGCCGATCCGGTCGTCAACCCGACGAACCTGGTTGCCCCGAGCGGCGACGTGACGAGCTTCACTGGCGCTCAGCCGGCCAACGCTGGCGGCAATGGCGACCCAGCCGACCAGTATGTGGGCAAGCATTTCCCGACGGGATGGTTCACGGCACTTACCGGCGAGTCTTCCGGCACCCAGAGCACGGTTTCCTACCCGGCGCAGCCGGCCCTCAACGAGCCGACCACGCCGGAGTATGACGGGCCTGGCGCGCCGACTAGCGGAGCCACTGACACCAACTGTGACGCCAACCACGTGACCAACCTGGACGACCCCACCTATGGCCTGGCCCACGACCTAACACTTCCCTCCAACGAGGTCCCGGCCTTCAACTGGATCACACCGGATAACTGCAGCGACGCCCACGACGCGACATGCCAGGGCAACAACTTGTCCGGCGCTTTCAACGCCAACGGATCGCCGAACTACACCCCGTCCGGACTGCCTGCCTACGACCCGGAGGCGACGACCCCCGCCAACTACACCGGTGGGCTGTACGCGTCCGACTTGTTCCTGCGGTACTACATCCCGCTGATCGAGCAGTCCGCGGCGTTCAAAGACGGCGGCCTAATCGACATCACCTTCGACGAGGCCAACCCTCCGTTTACGATCGGCAACAGCTTCAACAACGTGCCAGCCCCCGGTGACAGCAGCACGTTCTCGGCCCCAGCCGACCAGCCGACCTACGGCAGTGCGGGTACGTCCTACCCGGGTGCTGACTCCCTCTACGGCGCCTACGGAGCCCTGGCCGACGCCGCGGGCGAGAACATCAACGGCCACAACGTGAGCACCGAGCCAACCGGGCCCAACGACCCCGAGGTGACCAACAGCTCGGGCCAGCAGCTTCAGCCCGGACCCGGTGCATCGGGCTTCATCGACCGTCCCACCGGCCTTGCCGGCGAGAGCCCCTACTTGAGCGGCTCGCCCGGCACAACCACAGAACCGGCTCTCGTCTCTCCAGGATCGAGCCTTGCGACCGACTCAAAGATCAACGCCGACGACACCGGCCGCCTCGTCTCGGGCACCGACGCCAACGGCAACACGATCCCACCCGACACCTTCGTCGGCGCCGTCAGCGACACAGGACCGGTCGCCCTGGCTGGCAACGCCAGCACCACCACGGCGTCGAACAACTATGCCAAGCCGTGGATCGGCACCTACCAGCTACTCAACGACAGCGGCCAGCCTGTCTCTATGCCGAACGGTTTCGACGGCAACGTGACCCTGGGCGCCGAAGGCGCGACATCGACCGTCGGCACCACCTCCTGCCCGAGCGGCAGCGAGGCAGCAACGACCAGCGGATGCGCCACCGCGGACCCGCTTTACGATCCCACCGACTTCACGCCAGGCGGGGGCGACACCGGAACCGTGTTGATCAGCCCGCTCATCAAGCCAGGCACCGTGTCGAGCACCTACTACAACCACTACAGCGCGTTACGCACGATGGAGGACCTGCTCCTGACCGGGCAGTCCTGCACGGAACCAAGCAACGCCGACACGCCGCTGGTCGCCGGCACGGTCTGTGGCGGTCTCGACGGCGAGGGCCACCTCGGCTACGCCGCCCAACCGGGTCTCGCCGCCTTCGGACCCGACGTGTTCACCGCCCAGTCGTACACGGTGGCGGCCACGCCCCCCGGCTACAAGGCGGTGGCAGGCACCGGCTCGGGAACGTTGTACTGCCCCGCGCACACCAAGCTTGGATACGCGGGTCTCAACGGTAAGCCGGGCGGCGGCGGATTTGGCGGCGCCGCCGGCACCGGTGGCGCGGCCGGTTGCGGGAGCAGCGGCGGCCCGGGCGGCAACGGTGGCAAGGGAACCACCGCAGCCGGCTCGGGTGGCTCCGGTGGCGCCGGCGGCAACGGTGCTTGCCCACCCGAAGAATGGGCGCCGGGGCTCTGGTTGACGACGACAGGCGACCAGACGTCGCCGTACGACACCCCACCGTGCAACGGTACGGGCGGCAACGGCGGCAATGGGGGCAACGGGGGCAAGGGCGTCGGTTCCACGCCAGGCGGCAATGGCGGCGACGGGGGCAACGGGTCCCCCGGGATCCCAGGCGCAAACGGCGCCAGCGGACGCAACGGCTAGAGAGGATCGTACTAGCCGATGTACCCCGCTGTTAGAGCGGCCAAGAGTCAGTGGGGTCGGACCTTCGGGTCCGGCCTCGGCCGCGCCATTGCCATGCTGCTGACCGCCGCTTCCGTACTCGCCCTTGCCGGTTGCGGCGGGGGCAGCTCCAAGTATCCGTCCTTCCTACCGAAGAAGACCCTCAGCCCCGACGTCGACGCCGCGCTAGTCGGCACCATGGCCAAGCCAGCACTCCAAGTCGAAGGCCTTCCGATCGATGTGAAGACCGAGGCGTTCGACGTGTCGATCACCGTCAGCGGCCCGATCGTCCCTGGTGAGGGCCTGCCCTACCAGCCTGACGCCACCACGTGCACTTGGACCGTGACAATGAAGGACGCCACCGCCGACGTGCCCGTCTCGATAGCCGACTTCCACTCCGTAGACCATCTCGGCGCCGTGTTCCTCATGGGGCTCGTCCCCGGCGAGCACCCGCCGCCGCCCGTCCTCCACCCCGGCGAGACGCTCACCTTTATGCTCCGTTCCTACGAACTGGTCGGCGAGGGCATGATGCAATGGGCCCCGGACCACAAGCACGTGGTCGGCTACTGGGACTACACAGTCGAGAACGACTGAGGGCAACTCAACCGCCGTCGTGCACAGCGTTGCGTCTAGCGAGCACCGCCACCCACACAAAATCGACATGGAAGGTGGGACGACCTTCTACTTCGTCGACGGCTTCGAGACTGCCCTTACCGAAGCGGCCGACGACCGTCCAATCGACATCGCAGGTGGGGCAAGCGCCGTCCGCCAAGCGTTGCCAGCCCGCTGCCTGAACGAACTCGTTCTCGACATAGTCGCGGTGGTACTGCGAGATGGCGAACGAATATTCGACGATGTGCCCGAGTTCCACGCAGAGGCCGTCGAGGCAGCCACATCGCCGCTGGCGACCCACATCGTCTACAAGCTCATATAAGCGAACTCACCCGAGTCGGCACTGCCGAGATACGAACTGGGTTTGCAACGTAACTGGGTGAGTGCGCAATCTGCGTCAAGCAGCGACGTTTGGTGCCGATATCAGAGCAGAGTCGTTCCATTCGTCGAGGGAACGAGTCAACCAAGGATCTCGCAGGGTCGAGCCCACGTCAGTAGTGCGGTGGGATTTCGCCAGGAAGGTTGCTGCTGCCAGGCGAGGGAGGTGCTGTCGTGTCGTCTGAGGTTCGACAAGATCTGGATGGCGGCTCCGTGACCCGTGGGTTTCGCGGTCGAGCAGTCCAGCCAGTTCTATTCGGTTCTGTGGAGTTTCAGCCACCGAGCGCCCCGGCCCGATCGACGACTCGGTTGTGGTGGAACTCAGCATATTTCGTGGTACTAGCCATCTGGTCGATTCTGGGATCGTGGTATGGCCAACGGGTGGTCGGGTTCTTGTCGGCATTGGTCTACCTCGAGCTGACGTTGGCGATGATACGGGTGCGGAAGTTCACCGGCGGAACCGTGTACAGCGAGGATTTGGCTCGTCGCGTGGTTCCTCCGCTTCTCGAACTGTGTGCTCGGGCGAGATGCGCCGTCCCGAAAGTCGTTCTCCGGGACGACACCCTCAGAGCGGCCAGCGTGCGCCAAGGTCCAGGATCTCTTCGCCTGGTGCTGTCCAGCGTCTTCATGTCACGCGTAGACGACCGCCAACTTCGAGCGATCTTGGCTCACGAGATAGTTCACATCAGTCGACGGGACTTGAAATGGGCCAAGTTGCGAGTGTGGACGGCGCTGCTGATCGGAGTGGCAGGCGGCACCGCCTTTGCTCTCGCCGACGCCGGACAAGTGATTCTCCCGATCTTTCTGGCCGGCTACTTGGTGACCTTTCTTGCTAGTCAGGTGGCACTGTCGTGGTTAAACCGACCGCTAGAACGTCGAGCCGATAGCGAAGGAGCCCTGTTGGCCGGCGACCCAGCAGGCCTCGCCGGGGCGTTGCAGATTGCTCAGTCGTTCGGTGAAGAAGCCCGACTCCTCGTGCACGGATCGCCTCCGTGGAGATGGTTGCTGTCACCCCTGTCGTGGCGGTTTCCGACACACCCTCCTATGTCGGAGCGGATATCCGCTCTACAAGACATCACCCGATCCCAAGGCTTCTCCGCCAGCGAACCAAGTCCCGCCACATCATTCGGCCACGGACCGGTCGATAAACCGGTCGAGTCGAACCGCCTGACTGATCCGAGTTACGTCCTTCCCGGCTGGCCTCCCCCCCAGCCACCGCCGGGAGCGACCACCACGGCGCCGAACTACTGGAACTACCCACCGCCCGGGTGGACCGGACCGCCAGCACCCGCCCCCCGACAGCCCACAATCGCTGCCATCGCCACCGCGATCGCTCCCGCGATCGCCCTTGTGGCCGCCTCCCTGATCATCGTTGCCCACTTCAGGACAGACGCCCGGCTAAGACGAGAAGCGAACCCGACCATCCCCGCCGCGTGTATCGCCCCGCCAAACCTAAGCACCGAAGCCAGCACCGTGTTCAGCGGTCTGACGATCACCGACGCCCAGTCGGTGGCCACAGTCATCGCGAACCGGATCCGGGCCGCTAACTTCGCCTCGTCTGCGGTAGGCGTATACGTCTCCGATCAAACAGCCGCCCAGCACAACACATCTATAGATCCGGCGCTCGGCCAACACGACCCCGGCTTGAACAACGTCGCCACCGCGTCACTCGGAACCAGCCCCGACCTGGTATACGAAATAACCACCGTCGAACAATTCGACACAGCCGCACAGGCGATCGCCTACAACCAGCGGATCTACGAGGTCCGCTGCGAAGAACACCAGAACCCAACCATCACCCCCGACCCGCTCGGAACCTTCATGCTTCCCCAATGCACATGCACCACCGGGGGCGGATACTCCGAAATGTCAACAGTCGTCGGACCATTCCGCGTCGGCATGGACGACTACGCCACCAACCGGACACCCCAACAACTCCAAGCACTAACCGAAGAAGCCCTCGCCAGCACCTAACAACAGCACGACGACCGCCCCGGATTCGGCCAGCTTGGCACCGGCACCCAGATCGAATCCGTCCGGCTCGGCCTAAGGAACAGGTATCTGGATGTGCTGTCGTTCTGCAGCGTCAAACTCGAGCAGGTCTTCTCGACCGCGAGCAGGGTGACCGGTCTGGCCACGGGGGAAGAATCGGGTTTGGGGCGTCCGCTGACAGCCGCCGTTCAGGCGGCGCTGAGCGCCCGCCAGATCTCGGCTGTGGCGTCTACGTCGTAGGACACCTTGCCCAGGAAGAGCCGGAGCCCGAGCGTAAGTCGGGTCCCCGGCCACGTGTGTCCGGCTCCGTCGCAGACCCATAGGGTCACCGCGCCGGGGTCGTCCAAGGGTCCGTAGGAGAGCCGGGTTAGCGAGGGCGTGATCTCGGTGCGCTCGGGTTCGGGGGAATGGCCGTCAGCCCGGGCCCAGGCCGACGCCGCGTCGATCACGCTTTCGCTCCAGCGTGCCGTGGGACCGCCGCCGTAGGGGTTGATCCTGTCGCGCGTCCCGTGGAAGGCGACGACTCGCACGGGATGGTCGAGCCGTTCGACCACGGGCATCCGCAGCCCCGCCACCGCACCCAGGACCTGCACCGGGTTGCGACCCGTCGAGGAGAACCGGCTGGCCATGCGCGCCCCGCCGGACATCCCGCTGACACACAGGGGCACCGCTATGGCGTCGAAGGTCTCACCGAGGTAGTCGACGGCGGCATCGAGGAAGGCGACGTCGCCGTGCAGGTCCCACTCCCATCCAGCCCGCGACGGAATCGATCCTTGCGGGAAAGCCACCACCGCACCCTGCTCGGCCAAACGAGCCATTCGGCTCAGGCGGACCTGGTGCTCGGGTGTCGAGGTGCTTCCGTGCATGACCACGATGATGGCGGTCGGGGCGCCGGCCGGCGCCGCCACCAGCAGTTGGCGCCGGGCTCCGCCCACCTCGATCGTGTGTGGCGCTACCAGCAACGAAAGCCACGGTAGCCCGATACGGCACGAGGATTAGCGCACCCCGCACCGCAGCCGCCTCTGGCCGCTACCGGTCGGCAGGTGGCCGCTCTCTGAGCGGTAGTAAAGGGCTCTGACGCTAGGAGCCTCGCGCTGAGGGGTCAGGGAGTGTCCGCCGCATCGACGGCTGCGCGATATCCGCTCCTAGGGGTAGCACGTGCTTCTCGCGTGGCAGCGCCCGTTCGGGGTTCGATCTCCGCGGCCCGTACTTCGTGAGGTCCGCACGTTCGGGTGGCCGCCACTCACGCCGAGAGGACAGCGTTAGCCTCGGCAATGTGCCCGAAGAGTCTCGCACCATCACTCTGGTCGGTTGGAATGGGCCGTGGACCCCGGATGATCCCGACGCGAACTTCAAGGCGGACGTGGCTCTGTACTCCCATGTGGATCCGATGGCGACGATCAGTCGGCTCGCCGCCGCGATGGGCATCCCCGAGGGCGCAGCGGTGCACTACGTGCTAGCCAAATGGGCGTCAGCCGGAAGCGGTGGTCTCCTCGAGCTCGGGCCTTCGATGGTGCATCGCCTTTGGGCTCCCATAGAAACGGCCGAAGAGGTCGGTACCGACGCCGTCCGGCTGGAGGCCTACGAGCAGCTCCGTCAGATGATCTCGTGGCTTCGCCTTCCGCTCGTCGGCGACGAAGCGGGCTCAGGCTACTGAGGACCGGGGACCCCGAACTCCCGGACGGCGTCGTGACCGTGGCCCGCGGTCGAGGAGAGGAGCCCCGGGCGTGGATGAGCTGGTCGAGCGGAAAGGACAGCACTCTCGCCCTGCATACCGTCCGGGCCACTAGAGAGGTCGACGTTGTCGGTTTGGTGACGACCGTGAACTCGACGGCCGAGCGGGTGGCTATGCACGGTGTACGTCGATCGCTGCTGGAAGCCCAGGCTTACGCTCTCGGTCTGCCCCTGCACGTCGTGGAGCTGCCGTGGCCTTGTCCCAACGAGGTCTACGAGGAGCAGATGTCGGCGGCGATCGCGGTGGCGCGGACATCGGGCGTGGCCGCCATGGTGTTCGGTGACCTGTTCTTGGAGGACATCCGCCGTTACCGCGAGGAGTCGTTGCGCGGCACTGGGCTCACGCCCCTGTTCCCGCTGTGGCAGCGGCCAACCCGGGCGGTGGCGCAGGAGCTGGTGACCCTGGGCGTCCGAGCGGTGATCACATGCGTCGACCCCAAGCAGGCACCGCGGGAGCTGGCCGGCCGCTGGTACGACGGGGCGCTGTTGGCCAACCTCCCGCCCGGTGTCGACCCCTGTGGCGAGAACGGCGAGTTCCACACCTTCGTCGTGGACGGCCCGGGCTTCGCCCGACCTCTGGATGTCACCGTGGGCGAGACCGTCGAACGCGACGGCTTCGTCTTTACCGACGTGGTTCCGGTCATTCCAGATTCGGCAGGTGCGGTCGGGCCAGAATAGAGCTGGTCGCCAGCTGCGCAGTGAGCTGCAAGTGTCCACCTGAAGGGTCCACAAACCCATCTGGCTCGGATTGACGGCAAGAGCGCCCTCGGAACCCTCCCGACACCGAGGCACCTCAGCGAGGTTCCCCACGGCGCCATCTGGATGCACGAACTGGACCGCCTGCTCAATGGCCGGGCCCGTCAGGATCCGAGCTGGGGGAGGTTCTGGAAGTCCATGTCGAGCACTGCCACCAGCTCCGGTGTGGTCAGTGCGCCCTCGTGGCGGGCGACTATCGATCCCTCCGGGGCGATGATGAATGTCACCGGTAGCGCATCAACGCGGTAGTCGGCGGTAACCGTCCCGTCGTGATCGGCCACGAGCGGGTAGTGGACCCCCAACCGGGACGCGAAAGACGCGGCCGCGCTGCATGGATCGGCCACGTCCACACCCAGGAAGTTCACTTTCCCGGCGAACTCCGAGTCGACCTGCTGCAGGGCCGGCATCTCCTGCAAGCATATTGAGCAGGTGCTCGACCAGAAGTTCAATACCAGCGGCTTGTTCTCCGTTTCGGCCAGTGACAGGGCCCGTCCGGTCGCCAGATTCGAGAGCGAGAAGCCGGGGGCGGCGTCGCCGATCGTGGCGCCGGCGGTCGACACGGCGTTGACGGCAGTTCCCCCGACGCGCACCTGCTGGCCGGCGGGCAGGAGGTCATCGGCCATCTGGGCTACAGCGTGGGCGTAGTAGGCGGTCGATATCGATCCTTGCGAGAAGTAACCGAGGGCGCGCTCCTGCCCGCTCGGGCGGATGAACTCCACGGCGGCATCGTGGTCGACGGTGCGGGTCCTGGCGTCCGGCACGACCGTGACGCGGTATGCATTCCAGGTGCTCTGCAACTGGACCGGACTGCCGGTTACGTACACCCAGTTGGGGAGCCTTTCAAGATCGTTCTGGACCGACCACGCTTTTACGGCGGCCGCCACCGCGTCGTCCGCCATTGCCATCCTGCGGTCAGCCGACCGTCCGAGCGGAGTCGCCATGGCCGTAGGGTTGCGATCGATCCAATCCCAGACCGCCTGACTCAGCGCCGCCCGCAGGACCAGAAGTTGGTTGCGGATGCTCGCCGACGACCAGAAGCCGTAAACCCCTAGCGCAGCAGGTGTCTGGCGATGACGACGCGCTGGATCTGGTTGGTCCCCTCGTAGATCTGGGTGATCTTGGCGTCGCGCATCATGCGCTCGACGGGAAAGTCGTTGGTGTAGCCGTTACCGCCGAGCAGTTGCACGGCGTTGGTGGTGACTTCCATGGCGACATCGGAAGCGAAGGCCTTGGCCATGGCGCCGGCCGCGTTGAGATCTCCGTCTGGGTCGCCCTCGTCGATGATGGAACAGGCCCGGTAAGTCAGGCCGCGGGCCGCCTCGACCTTCATCGCCATGTCGGCGAGCATGAACTGGAGGCCTTGGAGCTCGGCGATCGGCTTGCCGAAAGCCCGACGTTCCTTTACGTAACCCACGGCGAAGTCGAGCGCGCCCTGGGCGATCCCGAGCGCTTGAGCCGCAATCGACGGGCGGCTGCGGTCCAGGGTGTGCATGGCGATCATGAAACCTTGGCCCTCCTGGCCGATCAGGTTGGCGGCGGGAACGCGCACGTCGTCGAGAATCACTTCGCCGGTGGGGCTGCCGTGCATGCCCATCTTCTTCTCGAGCTTGCCGATCTGGAGACCGAAGTCCCGCTCGACCAAAAAGCACGACACTCCCCTGGCCCCGGCCGCGGGGTCGGTCTTGGCGAACACCACATAGATGTCGGATATCCCGGCGTTCGTGATCCAGTGCTTGCGGCCGTTGAGGACATAGGAGTCGCCGTCGCGCACCGCCCGCGTGCTCATGGCCGCCACGTCGCTGCCGGCGTCGACTTCGGACAGGCAGTAGCTGCCCTGGATCTCGCCCACGGCGTAGGGAGGCAGGTACTTGGCCTTCGCTTCCTCGGTCGCCCAGTTGGCGATCGGGGTGGCCGACAGGCCGTTGATGGCCATCATCAGACTGGTTGACCCGCAGACCCGGGCTATCTCCTCGATCATGATGGCCTTGGTGACGTGGTCGGCGCCGGCCCCTCCGTATGCGGTCGGTATGGCCAGGCCGGGCAGCTCCATGGCGACGCATTCCTTGAAGTTGTCCCACGGGAACTCGCCTGTAGCGTCCACCTCGGCGGCTCGGGGCGCGAACCGCTCTTCCGAAAGTCGGCGGACCGCGGCCCGGAAATCCTTCTGCTCGTCGCTGAGACTCATCGGCTGCACGCCGTCCATGATGCCACGGCACGGTGAATATCATTGGACGTCCTAGGACCAACGACGGCCAAAATCCGGCCTGGCGCCCGGGCCGGGCATAACGAATAGGGTCTGCCGGCGTGCTCGCTCTCCTTTTTCCAGGTCAAGGATCTCAGCGACCCCAAATGGGCGCCCCGTGGCGGGACCACCCGGCCTGGCCCCTGGTGGACAAGCTTTCCGAAGCCACCGGCCGCGACGTGGGCGAGCTGCTGGTCGACGCCGACGCCGAGACCCTGAAGGCCACCCGCAACGCCCAGCTGGCCGCGTTCGCATTGAGCCTCGTGGTGCTGTACGCGGCTCGCTCGAGCGGCCTCGAGTACGTCACCGTTGCCGCCGTCGCCGGCCACAGCCTCGGGGAGTACACCGCCCTGGTGGCCGCCGGTGCCCTCGACCCCGAAGGTGGGGCCCGCCTGGTCGCGGCCCGAGGCGACGCCATGCAAGCCGCCGCCGACGCTTCGCCAGGGACGATGGCCGCGGTGCTCGGCCTCGACCTCGACCTGGTCGCCCGAGCCTGCTCCGGTGTGGAAGGCGCCTGGCCGGCCAACGACAACGCCCCCGGTCAGGTCGTCGTCGCCGGCACAGCTGCTGGCGTCGAAGCGGCAGGGGAAGCGGCCAAGGCCCTCGGGGCCAAGCGGGTCATGGCGCTCGCGGTCGGCGGCGCTTTCCACTCGCCGCTCATGGCGGCGGCCCAGGGTCGCTTGGATGCCGCCCTAGATGCCGCCCACTTCCACGACGCGACCGTCGACGTCGTGGCCAACGTGGACGCCACGGTCCACCGGGACGGATGGGCCTCGCTGTTGTCCAGGCAACTCGTCTCCCCGGTGCGGTGGCGGGAGTCGTTGCAAACCCTCGCCGGGCAGGGCGTGACCCACTTCCTCGAGCTGGGACCCGGTTCCGAGCTGTCAGGGATGGTCAAGCGATCGGTCGAAGTCTCCGAAAGGACCAACGTCGCCACCCCAGCCGACGTCGACCGCCTGGTCGACTTCCTGGAGGGCGCCCGCTAGGGCTCTACCGCGCCTGTGCCGATCCGACCAGCTCGTCACGCAGGTCGCGTTTCATGACCTTGCCGGCCGGGTTACGCGGCAGCTCATCCTCGTAGAACCACACCTTGACCGGCACCTTGAACCCGGCCAGGTGGGCGCCGACGTGCTGCTGCAGGTCGGCCTCGGTAGCCGACATCCCCCGGCGCAAGTGGACGACAGCACCGACCTCTTCGCCGAGGACGGCGTGAGGGATCCCGATGACGGCCGCCTCGGCCACCGCCGGGTGCTCGTAGAGCACGCTTTCGATCTCGACGCAGTACACGTTCTCGCCGCCGCGGATCAGCATGTCCTTGGCCCGGTCGACGATGTACACGAATCCTTCCTCGTCGCGGCGGGCCACGTCACCGGTGTGAAGCCAGCCGTCGCTGAAGCTCTCGGCCGTGGCATCGGGACGGTTCCAATAGCCCTTGACCACGTTGGGACCCTTGATCCAAAGCTCGCCCGTGTCGCCCGTCGCCACTTCGTTGCCGTCCGGGTCGACCACTTTGACCGTGACGACGGGGACGGGCGGGCCGACGCTGTCGGGCTTGGCCAGGTAGTCCGCACCGGAGTTCATGGTCGAAAGCGACGACGTTTCGGTGAGGCCGTATCCGTTGGAAGCTGGGGTGGAGCCGAAATGCTCCTGGACCCGGCGGACCAGCTCGGGCGGGGCGGGGGCGCCGCCGTAGCCCACGCCCTTGATCGATGACGTGTCTGTGGTGGCGAAGTCGGGATGGTCGAGCACTTGCATGACCATGGTGGGCACCCCACCGAAAGTCGTGACGCGCTCCCGCTCGATCAGAGCGAGCGCGGGCCCGGCGTCCCACCTGTACATCATGACCAGCTTGCCCCCGGCCAGAATGTTGGCCACCAGAATCGAGTGGCAGCCAGTGGCGTGGAACAGCGGTACCGACAAGAGGTAGGAGTTCTGGTCCGTGCCGCCGGCGAGAACGTCAACGCCGGTTCGGGTCGCGTTGCGCACGTTGACGAAGAAGAGGCTGATGGGGTTGGTGCAAATGTTGCGGTGGGTGCCGAGGGCGCCTTTGGGCCGCCCGGTCGTGCCGGACGTGTAAAAGATGGTGGCGTCGTCGTCGGTAGCGACGGTCACCTCAGGCACGTCGATGGTCTCCGGGAGTTCTCCCAGGACGTCCTCCCAAGCGAGCATCCCTTCCGGACGGGCGTCGCCCTTCGATGCAACCACGATCGTCTGCTCCAAGTCCGGTAGCTCGGCCAGGTGCTCGGCGACCCGTCCGGCCCGGTCGGCGTCGGCAACGAGGACCTTGGTCCCCGAGTCCGAAAGGCCGTACTGCAACTCTTCTCCGGTCCACCAAGCGTTGAGGGGAACCACCACGGCTCCCGCCGCCGACGCGCCCCAGAAGGCCACGGACCACTCCGGGAGGTTGCGCATGGCTATGGCCACCCGGTCGCCTTCGCGGACCCCGAAGCGGTCGCGAAGCACGTGAGCGAAGTGGGCGCAGGCCCGGAAGTGCTCTTCGAAAGTGATGCGCTGATCTCCGTAGACGATAAACGTCTTATCTGCGTGGCCCCGGCTCAGCGTCAAGATGTCGGCCAAGGTGGCCGGACAGTTCTTCCAGACTCTCGTCGGTACGCCTCGTATGACGACTTCGTCCATTTCGAACATCTGGCCGGCGGCCGTCAACTGGGCGTCGGCTTCGGCGATCGACATGGTGCTCATACGATGATGAGGTCACGCCACGAAGCCAGCCGCTCTCCGACCTCAGCCGGGCTGAGGTTCAGCGTTTCCAGCCGGACCGCGTCCGCGATCTGACGCTGATCCCAATAGTGCTCGGAAGCGCCACGGAAAAGGGGCTGGCGCCAAGCGATCAGGTCGTCGGGCGCGCCGCCGAGATATCCCCACAGGCGATAGGCCCACTCCATGTCGTAGATGACCGGCGCCCGGCCGAAGTGGGCGGCGCGGCGCGAACCGCAGCCGAAGCAGCCGGCCACCACATCCTCCATGTGCTCGCCCGCGCCCACCTCGACTCGGTGTTCGATCCGGCGGGCCAGCTTGAGCCCGTAGCCGAGGTCGGGTCCGGTGGACCCGAAGCGGGGGCCCGCCGGCGGTTCGAGGTCGACCTGCTCCGCCGGGCGGTCGAGGTACCAGCCCTTCGGCGGCGGAAGCAGCGCGGACGGGCGGACCCGGTCGGACGCTTGAAGTGGAACGTGGTCGGGTTGGGTCACGAGGGCTGATTCTGCTGGTCCGCCTCAGCCCGAAGCAACCCGACGACGATCGAGTCCTCCAGGGCGGCCCACGACGCCTCGATGACGTTCTCCGAAACCCCGATGGTCGTCCACGTGTTGTCGCCGTCGGTCGAGTCGATCAGGACCCGGGTGACCGAAGCCGTCCCGCGACTGGTGTCGAGGACCCGAACCTTGAAGTCGATCAGGTGGACGTGCGAGAGCTGCGGGTAGACCGGCCCGATGGCCTGGCGGAGGGCCGCGTCCAAGGCGTTGACCGGGCCATTGCCTTCAGCCGTCGCGATCACACGGTCGTCTCCCACGATCACCTTGACCGTGGCCTCGGTGACAAAGCTTTCGTCCTCCCGCAGGTCCGTGATGACCCGGTGCGACTCCAGAGTAAAAAATGACTGTTTCCAGCCCGTCGCCGATCGCATCAGCAGTTCGAGCGAGCCGTCGGCCACTTCAAAGTGGTAGCCGCGATGCTCGAGCTCCTTGAGTCGCTCGACCACTTCCGCCAGGACGCTGTCGTCGATGGCCAGACCCAACTGCTCGGCCTTCAAGGCCACGGTCGACCGACCGGCCATCTCGCTGACGACGAAGCGGGTGCCGTTGCCGACCGATTCAGGCGCGGTGTGCTCGTAGGCTCCACGGGACCGAGCGATGGCGCTGGTGTGAAGACCGGCCTTGTGGGCGAACGCAGACGCACCGACGAAGGGCTGGTGGGGGTCGGGGGTGATGTTGACGACCTCGGAAATGTGGTGGGAAACGGCCGTGAGCCGGGCCAGGCGGTCCCGCCCGATCGTGCCGACCCCCATCTTGAGAGTCAGGTCCGGGATGGCCGAGGTGAGGTCGGCGTTGCCGGTCCGCTCGCCGTAGCCGTTGACGCATCCTTGGACCTGGGTCACCCCCATCCGCACCGCCATCAGCGAGTTGGCGACCGCGCACCCTGAGTCGTTGTGGAAATGGCAGCCCAGGCTCACGTCGACCCGGTCCCGCACCTGACCCACAACTCGCTCCACGTCGAAGGGCAGGCTCCCCCCGTTGGTGTCGCACAGGACGACGGCCTCGGCTCCCGCGCCGGCTGCGGCCAGCACGACGTCGGTGCTGAACCCGGGGTTCTCCTGATACCCGTCGAAAAAGTGCTCGGCGTCCAGGAAGACCCGAAGGCCCCGGGACACCAGGTAGCCAACCGAGTCCGCCACCATGTCGACGGCCTCGGTGAGGCTGGTGCGGAGGGTCTCGGTGACATGCCACTCCGCCGACTTGGCCACCAGGCACACCACCGAAGTCTGGGCCGCCACCATGTCGGCGATGACCGGATCGGACTCGGCCTGGCCGCCCGCCTTGCGGGTCGAGCCGAACGCCACCAGGGTCGCCGTCTCGAGCTTCAGCTCACCGGCGGCGGCTCGACGAAAGAACTCGGCGTCCTTGGGGTTGGCCCCCGGCCATCCCCCTTCGATGAACTGCACGCCCAGGTGGTCGAGCTGCTCAGCGACGCGCAGCTTGTCATCGACGGTCAGGGACAGCCCCTCCTGCTGGCTCCCGTCGCGCAACGTCGTGTCGTATATGTCGACCGACTCGGGCAGCTCCGTGGGAACTTCGTGGTGATGGCCGGGAGCGTGGGAGTGGCCGGGAGCCCGGGGGGCTCCGGGGCCGTCGAGTCCGGAGCCGGCTACGTCATCCGACATGCTCCACCCAGTCCTTGTACTTGTCCACCTTGCCGCGGACGGCGCCGTGGTACACCTCCTGGACCCGGCGGGTTATGGTGCCAGGCTCGCCGTTGCCGACGGGCCGGTCGTCGACCGATGCGATCGGCACCACTTCGGCTGCCGTGCCGGTCAGGAAGGCCTCCTCGGCCGTGTAGAGATCCGAACGCAGGATGTGCCCGAACTCGACATCGAAACCGAGGTCGCGGGCGATGGTCATGGCCGAGTCCTGGGTGATGCCTTCGAGGGCCCCGGCCGACAGGGGCGGGGTGATGATGCGCCCCCCTTTGACGACGAACAGGTTCTCCCCGGTGCACTCGCTCACGTAACCCTGAGGCGACAGGAGGATGGCCTCGTCGTAGCCGGCCTTCAGGGCCTCGATCTTGGCCATCGAGGAGTTGATGTACATGCCCGTGCCCTTGGCCGCCGGCGGCATGGCATTGGGGTCGTGGCGCTGCCAGGAGCTGATCTTCATCCGGACGCCGTTGGCGATCCCGTCGTCTCCGAGGTAGGCGCCCCACGGCCAGACTGCGATCGACACGTTGACCGGGCACGGCAGCGGGTTCAAACCCATCTCGCCGTAGCCGAGGTAGACGATGGGGCGGATGTAGCACTCGGCCAGGCCGTTGACCCGAACCGTCGCTTTGGTGGCTTCGACGATCTCCTCGGGAGAGAAGGGAACATCGATCATGAAGATCTTCGCCGAGTCGAACAGCCGGCGGATGTGGTCGGTGAGACGGAACACGGCCGGTCCCTCGTCGGTCGGGTAGGCGCGGATCCCTTCGAACACGCCACAGCCGTAGTGAAGGGTGTGAGTGAGGATGTGAATTCGAGCGTCGTCCCAGTCGACGAACTCCCCGTCCATCCAGATCTTCTCGGTCTTGGTAAGCGGCATTTCGGCTCACACCCTTTCTGCGATGGCGTCGCCGACCTGTGTCGTCGACAGATTGCGGTCGGGAGGAAACCCCTCGATCGCTTTCGTGATTCGGGACGCGGCATCGGCCGCCCCGAGGAAGTCCAGCATCATGGCCGTCGAGATGATGGCCGCGGTCGGGTCCGCCTTTCCGGTGCCCGCGATGTCGGGGGCCGAGCCGTGGACCGGCTCGAACATTGAAGGCGCGGTCCGATCCGGGTTGATGTTGCCGGAGGCGGCCCGACCGATGCCCCCGGCAATGGCGCCGCCCAGATCGGTGAGGATGTCGCCGAACAGGTTGTCGGTGACGATCACGTCATAGCGCTGAGGCTGCTCGACGAAGTAGATGCATGACGCGTCGATGTGGCTGTACCCGGGCGTAACGTCGGGATACTCGAGCGCAACCTGGTCGAACGTACGCTGCCACAAGTCCCCCGAGAACGTCAGCACGTTGGTCTTGTGAACCAGCGTCAGGTGCTTGCGCGGCCGGACCCGGGCCAGGTCGAAGGCGTAGCGGACGCATCGCTCGACTCCGAAGCGGGTGTTCACCGAACCTTGGGTGGCGATCTCGAATGGAGTCCCTTTACGAAGAAAGCCGCCCTCGCCGGCGTAGGTTCCTTCGGTGTTTTCCCGAATCACGCAGAAGTCGATCGGAACCCCGGCCCCCACGCTCGCGGCAGCCACGAACGGGCGGAGGTTGATGTACTGATCAAGCTCGAACCGCATCCGGAGCAGCAAGCCCCGCTCGAGTACACCGGGAGGCACTTCGGGCGTTCCGATGGCTCCGAGCAGGATGGCGTCGTAGCCCCGTAGCTCCGCGAGCACGCTGTCGGGCAGGACCTCACCGGTCGACAGGTAACGCCGGCCGCCCAGGTCGTACTCCGTGGTATCGAGCAGGGCGCCAGCCGCGCGGGCGACTTTCAGGCCCTCGGCGATGACCTCGGTGCCGATCCCGTCGCCGGGGATCACTGCGATCTTGTGGGGGTTCACTGCTGGGAGGCTCCTGTCAAGGGTGGTCACTCGGGAAACAAAACGACCGCCCCAGCGGGACGGTCATCAACGCGCATCGGCTCAACTGCCGACGCGCTACGGGATAATTACGATCTGGTATGCGTGGGCGGTCCTGGAGGTGGTAGTCACAGTTCAACCAGTCTCGCTGATCGCCGGCTGGCCGTCAACCACCACTACCCTGGTTTCGCTATGGCTGACATCCACCGACTGACCAAGGACACCTTCGACCGGCTGCACGCCGAGCTCGACGACCTCCGCACCCGGGGGCGCATCGAGATCGCCCGCGCCATCGAATCCGCCCGGGCCCTCGGGGACCTTTCGGAAAATGGCGACTATCACGCCGCCAAGGACGCCCAAGGCAAGATGGAAGCCCGCGTCCGTCAGCTCGAGGCCATGCTCGGCGACGCGGAAGTCGTTGACGGCTCGGCCGGATCGGACGGTGGGGTGACCACCGGAGTCGTGGTCTCGCTCCGGTACGTCGGCGACGACGACATCGAGCGGTACCTCATCGGGTCCATCGAGGAGCGCCAGCCAGGAGTCGCCGTCGTCTCGCCGAACTCGCCTCTGGGCCGGGCTCTGATGGGTCACCGCCAGGGCGACCGGGTCGCCTACGAGGCCCCCAGTGGCGCCTTGGAGGTCGAGATCGTCGCCGTGGGCTGACGGCCCTGGGTGGCAGCCAAATGCTTAGGGTGACCCGGTCGACCGGGTAGGTTCGGCCTCGATGAGCTCCGGCACCGGTCCCGCCCCCCAGTCGGAAATGGACCCGGCCTTTGCGACCTTGCCCCTGGAGGCCATCGCGGACGCCGCGCTGACCAGGGCTCGCGACCGCGGGGCGAGCCACGTGGAGGTGCGGGTCGAGAGGACCAAGGGCTCGCACGCCCGGGTCCGGGATCGAGACCTCCAAGGCGCGGCCGACCAGGAAGCCGTCGGTTTGAGCGTCCGCGTGCTTCTCGACGGCACCTGGGGATTCGCGGCCTCGACCGAGCTGACCTCCGACGCGGCCGCTCGGGCCGCGAGCGACGCCGTCGAGGTGGCCGCAGCTTCGGTCCCGCTCAACAAGGAGCGGGTCGACGTGGCGACCGAGCCGGTCCACGTCGGCAGTTGGATCTCGGCTTACGAGACCAACCCGTTCGACGTGGCGCCGACCGACCGGGTCGCACTTCTCCTGGAGTGGGCATCGATCCTCCTGGCCCACCCCCGCGTCGACCATGCCGACGCCTCCGTCAACTTCGTCCAGGAGAACAAGTTCTACGCCGATCTCTCCGGCACTACGACGGTCCAGCAACGCGTTCGTATCCACCCGGCTGCCACCGCGGTTGCGGTCGACGCCACCTCCGGCGCCTTCGAGACCATGAGAACCCTCGGACCGCCGGCTGGTCGCGGGTGGGAGTACGTCGGCGGGACCGGCTGGGACTGGGACCAGGAGCTGTCCGAGATGCCCGAGTTGCTCGCCGAGAAGACGTCCGCGCCATCTGTCGACCCAGGCGTCTACGACGTCGTCATCGACCCGACCAACCTGTTCCTGACCATCCACGAGTCGATCGGTCACGCAACCGAACTGGACCGGGCTCTCGGGTACGAGGCCGCCTACGCGGGGACGTCCTTCGCAACCTTCGACAAGCTCGGCGCGTTCCAGTACGGCGCGCCGATGATGCACGTGACTGGCGACCGCACGGCGAAACACGGCCTGGCCAGCATCGGATTCGACGACGAAGGCGTCGAATCCCAATCGTGGGATCTCGTGCGTGACGGCATCCTGGTCGGCTACCAGCTCAACCGGGCCATGGCGTCACGGCAGGGCCTGGGTCGCTCCAACGGGTGCGCCTTCGCCGACTCGCCCGGGCGCGTACCCCTGCAGCGGATGGCCAACGTGTCCCTGCAACCGGTCCCCGGCGGCCCGACGACCGAAGAGCTGATAGCCGCGGTTGGAGACGGCATTTACATCGTGGGCGACAAGAGCTGGTCGATCGACATGCAGCGCTACAACTTCCAGTTCACCGGACAGCGCTTCTTCCGAGTCCGCAACGGGCGCCTGGCCGGCCAGGTGCGCGACGCCGCCTACCAAGGGGTCACCCCGGAGTTCTGGAGATCCATGGAAGCCGTCGGCGGCGAGTCGACCTACTTCCTCGGTGGCTCGTTCAACTGCGGGAAGGGCCAGCCCAGCCAGATCGCCCCCGTCAGCCACGGGTGCCCTTCGGTGCTGTTCAGGCAGGTGCGGATACTCAACTCCTTGCACGAGGCGGGCCGATGAGCCGAAAGGAGATCACGCCGCAACAACTCGTCGAACGGGCCCTGTCCCTCTCGTCGGCGGACGACTGCGTGGTGATCGCTGACGCTGTGACCGAAGCAAATCTGCGGTGGGCGAGCAACACCCTGACGACCAACGGCGTCTCCCGCAGCCAGCAGGTCACGGTGATCGCCATCGTGGACGGAGCCGTCGGAGTGGTCACCGAAGAGGGCGTAACGGAGGAATCGCTCCCCCGCGTGGTGGCCGCGGCGGAGAGCACCTCCCGCTCCGGCTCCAAGGCCGAGGATCGGGCCCCGATCGCCGGAGCCGACGTCATGGCCACGGGCGGAGATTGGGAGGCTCCCCCTGCGGAGACGTCGATAGGAGTGTTCTCAACCTTCGCCCCCGCCCTAGGTCAGGCGTTGGAGCGGGCCGCAGCCGCGGACGAGCTGCTGTTCGGATACGCCGAGCACCAAATGCAAACGACCTACTTGGGATCGTCGCAGGGCCTGCGGGCCCGCCACGATCAGCCGACCGGCCACGTCGAGATCAACGCCAAGTCTCCGGACTACGCCCGCTCGGCGTGGCACGGGGTCCCGACGACGGACTTCCGCGACGTCGACGTCGAAGGCCTCACGTCGGGCCTTTCCAGTCGCCTGGCGTGGGCTTCCCGCACCGTCGAGCTGCCGGCTGGGCGCTACGAGACCGTGCTCCCGTCGACGGCGGTGGCCGACCTCATGATCTACCTGTACTGGTCGATGGGAGCCCGTGACGCCCACGACGGCAGAACCGTGTTCAGCCGCCCGGGCGGGGGGACTCGGATCGGCGAGCGACTGACCGATTTCAAACTGAGCTTGCGAAGCGACCCGGCCGCCTCCCTGATCGAGTGCTCGCCGTTCGCGATCGCCCGTGAGACCAGCTCGGCGCTGTCCGTTTTCGACAATGGCTCCCCCCTCGCTCCCACCTCGTGGGTATCTGACGGCGTGCTCACCTCGCTGGTGCAGACCCGCCATTCGGCCGGCGTCACCGGCCTTCCTTTTACCCCCTACGTCGACAACCTCATCCTGGACGGCGCCGCAAAGGGCACCGGCGACGACGTCGAACTGGCGGCCGGTATGCAGCGAGGTCTGCTCCTCACATGCCTGTGGTACATCCGCGAGGTGGACCCGCAAACACTCCTCCTCACGGGGCTCACCCGCGACGGGGTCTATCTGGTCGAAGGCGGCGAGATCGTGGGCGCCGTCAACAACTTCCGCTTCAACGAGAGCCCGGTCGATTTGCTCGGTCGCATCAGCGAATGTGGCGCCAGCGAGCGAGCCCTGCCACGGGAGTGGTGCGACAATTTCACCCGGGTCACGATGCCTCCGCTACGCGTGGCGGACTTCAACATGTCGTCGGTGAGCCAGGCTTCTTGAGCGTCCGTCTTAAGGGGCCCAGGCCTCGAGGAGCTCGATTAGGGTTCGGGCCCCCCAGCCGGTCGCACCCTTGGTGATCCATCCGTCCTCGACGTCGGACCACGAAGGAGACGCTATGTCCAAGTGGGCCCACGGACCCGAGCCCGAAAAATCCTTGAGGAACAAACCGGCCGTGATGGTTGAGGCGGCGGGACCTGCGCTCACGTTCTTGAGGTCGGCCACCTCCGAGTCGAGACTCTTGCGATACCCGGGGAAGAGGGGAAGCTCCCACGCGGGTTCGCCGGCCGCCTCACCAGCTGCAATGACGCGACGGATCAGCGCTTCGTCGGTGCCCATCACGGCGGCCACCGAGTCGCCCAGCGCCACGCGCTGTCCACCGGTGAGCGTCGCCACGTCGACGATGGCGTCAGGCTCCTCCTCGACGGCCAGCGACAATGCGTCGGCCAGCACCAGCCGCCCTTCCGCGTCGGTGTTGAGGACCTCGATCGTCTTGCCGTTGCGCGCCACGAGCACGTCACCGGGGTGTATGGCGGTACCGCTCGGCATGTTTTCCGTCGCCGCTACCCACGTCGTCACGTTGACCCGCAAGCCCAGCTCGGCGGCCGCCAGCGTCGCGGTCACCACCGCAGCCGCCCCGCCCATGTCCGCTTTCATGTGCATCATCCCGGCCGGGGGCTTTAGAGATAGGCCGCCCGAGTCAAACGTGATCCCTTTCCCGACCAGCGCGATGGTGGGAGCGGCGCCTTTCCGCGTGGACTTGCCGTTGACCCGGGCCCGGTAGGAGAGCCGCAGGAGCCGGGGCGGCTCTGCCGCGCCGGCCGCGACACCGAGGAGTCCGCCGAGTCGCTCCGCCTTGATGCGCTGCTCTTCCCAGACCTCAACCTTGACGCCGGTACCGGCGGCCGCCTGGCCGACGACGCGAGCAAACTCGCGGGGAGTGAAATCCCGGGCCGGGAGGTTGACCCAGTCCCTGGCCCGACAAGTCGCCTCGACCGCGACCTGACCCCGCTTCACCGCTGCGGGCTGAGCGCCGACGACGGTCACGTACTCCACCCGCCCGTTGCCTTCGATCCGCTTCGGAGCGGACGCGTAGCGGTAGGCGCCGAGACCTATCCCTTCGACCACGGCGGCCGCCAAGCCCGGATCGCCCGCGGCGGCCACCAGGGTGGTCGCAACTCTGCTTGCGCTACCGGCGTGGCGGGCCAGGGCGGAGCCGGCGCGCCGCAGGGCATCGGCATCGACTGACCCCGGTTCGCCGACACCCAACGCCACCACCGTAGTGCCGTCGTCCGCCAGCATGGCCTGGGCTTGACCCGGCTTTCCTTCGAAGCGACGCTGCATCAGGTAGGCCGCGTTGACTTCGGCCCCGGCCCCCGGCGGCGTGCTCAAGTCGGAGTACACCGGCACGCCCAGCACGGGCACACCGGCCGGGACTTCGACGGCGGCTCTGAACCGCGGGGAGCTCACTCGTTTATCCTCCTAGATCGCCGTTGTCGGCGGAGACAGCGGAGCCGGACTGGCGCGACAGCAGGGACTCCCCGTGCTCCTGCCACCTGGCCATGGTCCAGAGCAAGTCGGACAAGCGGTTGAGGTAGGCGACCACCAACGAATTCTCGGACGCGGCGGCCGCTCGCAGGGACGCTCTCTCGGCCCGGCGCACGACGGTGCGAGCCACATCCAGCCCCGCTGACACTGGGTCCTGTCCTGGAATGACGAAATCCGTGATGGGCGGAAACCGTCCCGACAGATCGTCGATGCGATCTTCGAGGGCGGTGACCATCTCATCTGTCACAAGCGAAACTCCCGGCTTCAGCTTGCGACGGTTGGGCTCGGCGGTAGCCAGCTCGGCCATGAGCACGTACAGGTCGCGTGCGAGCCCGACCAGGAGCCCGTCCAGCTCAGAACCCTTGTCCACTTCGGCCCGGACCGTCCCCAGCGCAGCTTGCGCCTCGTCGACGGCGCCATTGGCTTCGATGACCGACGAGTCTTTGGCCACCCGGCCACCGAAGAGCAGGCCCGTCGTGCCGTCGTCGCCCTTGCGCGTGTAGATCTTCATGTCCGGGGGCGAGCCTACCGGGGCGTCGGGGCGTGGGGGGGGCGGGCGCGGCGTCGGGGGGCGCGCGGCGACGGGGGGCGCGCGGCGACGGGGGGCGCGCGGCGACGGGGGGCGCGCGGCGACGGGGGGCGCGCGGCGACGGGGGGCGCGCGGCGACGGGG